>Ga0210025_1000877_pt1 | contig 35807 bp, 35 predicted proteins | sample CryGeyme20150102_FD_183989 | JGI IMG/M metagenome (GOLD analysis project Ga0210025, IMG submission 183989) | Groundwater microbial communities from Crystal Geyser aquifers in Utah, USA - Crystal Geyser metaG 2015-0102 (SPAdes) (version 2) | ecosystem: Environmental > Aquatic > Deep subsurface >... | reverse complement strand
TGATCAGCGGCCGGTCGGCGGGAAAGGCGACCCCCTCGATCCAGCGCCGCGCCTCCATCACCGGGGGCGGCAAGGTTGCGGCGACGTTGGGGTTCAGCACGCGCATCTCAAACCTCTCGCCTTGCCTTCTTCTTGGTCCAAATACTCCCGCCGGAGGCTCCCCCGCCCACAACCGGACCGGGCGCCGGTGGCGAGGGGCTGAACACGCAGCAAGCGCCAATCAAAGGATACAGCGGCCGCCGTCAGGCGGCCTCCGCTTGATTACGGGACACCACGCTCAGAACGGAATCTCGTCATCCATGTCGCCGCGACCGCCGCCGCCCCCAGACGGTGCGCCGCCGCCATAGCCACCGTCGCGGTCATCGGGAAAACCGCCGCCGTTCCCGTACCCGCCGCCGTCACCACCGCTGCCGCCGCCGCCGCCGCGGCTGTCGAGAAGCGTCAATTCGCTGCGGTAGGGGCGCAACACGACTTCGGTCGAATATCGGTCCTGACCGGACTGATCCTGCCACTTGCGGGTTTCAAGCTGCCCTTCGAGGTAGACCTTCGATCCCTTGCGCAGATATTGTTCCGCGATCCGGGCCAGCGGTTCCGAGAAGATGGCAACGCTGTGCCATTCGGTCTTTTCGCGGCGCTCGCCGGTGTTGCGGTCCTTCCACTGTTCAGAGGTGGCGATGCGCAGGTTGCACACCTTGCCGCCGTTCTGGAATGTCCGCACCTCGGGGTCGCGCCCCAGATTTCCCACCAGAATGACCTTGTTGACGGAGCCAGCCATGTTCTCTCCCGCGTATTTCGATTCAGATTCCGTTAGAGCATCGCATCGAGGTTAAGAAAAGCCAAATGCGCGACGCCTTGCCGGTTCTTTTTCGTCACGCTGGACGTTGCGGGCGTTTTACGTATAGTGCCAGCGGTTTGAGGGCAGGAGGGTTCGAACGATGCTCAAGCGGAAGAGGACTTTGGCATGTGCTGCCAGTGCTGCCATCTTGTCGCTGCCGTTTGCGGCATCGGCGCAGGGCGTCGGGGCGGACCGGATGGAGCGGCTCTCGGCCCAGCTTGACCTGCTCGACAGCCGCGCCGCGCAGCAATACGAGTTCTCCGACCGATTGCGCCCCGAAAGCCGGGTGGTCACCGCGATTCCGCGCTATGACGGGGCCTATCGCGGCCCGTGGCTCGCGGTCGCACGCTCCGCCGCGCGCCGTCATGGCATCCCAGAGGATCTGTTCCTGCGCCTCGTGCAGCAGGAAAGCGGTTGGGATACCAGCGCGGTCAGCCACGCGGGCGCCATTGGGCTGGCACAGCTTATGCCCGACACGGCGGCGCGGCTTGGCGTCGATCCGCATGATGCGCATGACAACCTCGACGGCGGCGCGCGCTACCTCGCCCAGCAATACCGCCGCTTCGGGGATTGGCGTCTTGCGCTTGCCGCCTACAATGCCGGGCCCGAGGCGGTGGTGGCCCATGACGGCATCCCGCCTTTCGCCGAAACCCAAGGCTATGTGCGCGCAATTCTCGGCGCCTGATCAATCAAGGGGTTCGGCACCGTAATCGACCAGCCGCCGACGCAGGATATCGGCCTCCGGCACGCCCGCTTCCAGCGCGTAGACATAGGCATGGGTCAGGTAGAAATTGCGCGCAACGGGGGACTTGGCCGTGCCCGCCGCCTCGCCATAAAGCCCGATAAGCGCCGCCCGGTCGTCCGCGGCATGCGCGGCCAGAAGGCGGGTGTCGAGATCCTCAGGCATCGCGGAGCGCGCGCAGGTCTGCGATCCGCCCCGCAACCCAGTCGTGGAACAGGTGCGTCGGCCCGTCCATCGCGGGCGAGAAGCGGCCACCGTCAAAGCCGGGCGCGGCGCGGCCGCGCTGCATGCCCTCGACGACGAAGACATCCTCGGTGAACACCGTTTTCCACCGGGTCGCATTCTTCTGGCGCAGCGCGCCGTCGGTGTCGGGTGCGGCATAGTAGATATGCACATGCTCGCGCGTGCGGTCGTGGCGGACCGGGTCCAGTACGATGGCGAAGGCATGGTCGCGCTGCACGCCCAGAAGCACGTTGGGATAAAGCGCGATGTACTCGCCGCCCGTCTCCCAGACCTCCGGCAGCGCCTCGAAATCGGGGAGGCGTTCGCCGTCCCGCCCTTCCAGCTGACGGTAGACATAGGTGCCCTGGCCAGAGAAATTCCCTCGCGATTCAATGTGGTAATGATCCTCCAGCCGGGAATAGCTGTTCAGGCCGGGATGCACCCACGGCAGGTGATAGCTTTCGCAGTAATTCTCGACCGCGAGTTTCCAGTTGGTGGCGACGTCGAGCGTGACCCGGCTGTCCCAGCCGCCATGGTAAAGCGGCTTGTCCACGTCGCGCCAGCGGTCCATCAGGTCCGCATGGACCTCTTCGAAGGGCGGCGCGTTGCCCGACAGGTTGACGAACACCACGTCGCGCCAGACATGGCTGCGCACCTCGATCAGGCCAAGCCCGGACCGGGGCATGTCGGGGTGGCTGTTCTGGCCCGGCCCGCCGACATGCGGGGTGGCGACGAGCCGGCCATCCTTGGCATAGCACCAGCTGTGGTAGGGGCAGCGGATCGCGCCTTCGATCTTGCAGGCGTCCCCGACGAGGATCATGCCGCGGTGGCGGCAGATATTCTCGAACACGCGCAGGGTTGCGTCCTTGTCACGCAGCAGCAAAAGCGGCTGGCCGAGGAAGGTGATCGGCTTGCAATCGGACGGGTCGGGCACATCGGCGCCCACGGCCAGCCCGGCCCATGTGCGGCGCAGCACGGCCTCGTTCTCCTCGGCGATGGTGGCGGGGTCGGTGTAATGGGCATTGGGCAAGCCGCGCGCCGTCCGGATCGGACCGCGCACCGCGTCCAGCACGTCATTCGCCTTGTCCTTCGGCATCGCGCGCCCCCCACTTCGCACTCCGGCTGGGGAGAAGTGTCATCCCCGCGCGCCGCCCCCGTCTGGCCCGGTTGCGACCAGGCTGCGACGGAAAGTGACACTGGCGGTGGGTTCAGGGCGCTGACGGGGTCAGGTGGCCCGCATCAAAGACCGCGCGCCATCGCGGCGACGCCGGTGCGGGCCATGCGCACCTCGCCCAAGGGGCGCATCAGTTCCGCGAAAGCGTCGATCTTTTCCGGCGTTCCGGTCATCTCGAAGATGAAGCTTTCCAGCGTCGAATCGACCACGTTGGCGCGGAAGATCTCGGCGATGCGCAGCGATTCAACCCGCGCTTCGCCCTTCGCGAAGACCTTGATCAGCGCCAGTTCGCGGCTGACATGCGCGCCTTCGACGGTCAGGTCTGCCACCTCGTGCACCGGGACCATGCGTTCCAGCTGCATCTTGATCTGCTGGATCACCTGCGGTGTTCCGCTGGTCACGATGGTGATGCGAGATCGCCGCCCCTGATGATCGACCTCGGCCACGGTCAGGCTTTCGATGTTATAGCCGCGCCCGGAGAAAAGCCCGATCACGCGGGCCAGAACCCCGGACTCGTTTTCCACGAGGATGGCGAGCGTGTGGGTTTCGACCACGTCCGACATATGGCTGCGCAGGTCAAGGCGGAATGGCTGGACGAGCCCTTTTCGATATTGAGCGGCGGCATCGGCTTCCTCGCGCTGAACGTTCCGGATGCATCCCAGTGGCATGACAGCGCCGCGCGTTCAAGCCCGAAGCGGGGGGGGGCGCGCGCTCAGCGGGCCAGCAGCATCCGGCCATCCTCGATCGAGATCCGGTCGAACCGGTTGAGGTAGGACATGCCGAGCAGGCTTTCCTGCATCGGCGAGCCGTTGACCACTGCCGGCACGAAGCGATCCGAGATCGGACCGACCTGGACAAGGTCGAGCCTGACCGGCGCCGTCTGCACCATGCCATTGGCCGTCATCGCGCGGTTGGTGTAGCGCAGCCCGGCGGTGGCGATCCCGGCGCGGGCGGCGTCCTGCGGGGTCAGCACCATGTCGGTCGCGCCGGTGTCGATCACGAAGCGGACCGGTGCGCCGTTGATGTGCAGGGTCAGGTAGTAATGCCCGTCGAAGCTGCGCGGCACCGCGATTTCGCCCGCGTCGGTCACGACAGATTGCTGCGGCAGCACCGTCTGGCGCAGCTCCGGCCAGAGGCCGACCATCACCACCCCCGCCACGATCAGGAACCCCCACGTGAGCCCGTAGCGCGCGACCTTGCCGATCTGGTGGCGATTGGCCGAGATCATCGAGCCTGCCAGCGCAATACCGAGCAGGCCGAGATACACGAACGAGGCGATTTCGGTCTTTTCCATCTGAACCCTTCCGGCACGCTGACCTCCAATATAGGGTATCGTGCCCGTCAAACCACCTGCAAGGCGCGCAATCCGTCGATCACGAACTGCACAGACAGTGCGGCCAGCAGCATCCCCAGAAGCCGTGTCACCACGTTGATACCGACCGCGCCCAGCAGTTTCTCCAGCCCGCCGGCCAGCAGGAACAGTGCCAGCACGCAGGCCAGCACCATCAGCATGATCGCGTGGATAAGCACGATCTCGCCGGGTGTCGTGGCCGAGCCGGCCAGCAGGATCATCGTGGCGATGGCACCGGGACCGGCGATCAGCGGCATGGCGAGCGGGAACACCGACGGATCATCAGCTTCCGGTGTGCTGTCGGCCTGCCCCTCGCGGCGCTGCTTGCGGCGGTCGAACAGCATGTCGAGTGCCGTCAGGAACAGCAGGATGCCGCCGGCGATGCGGAAGGCGGGCAGCGATATGCCGAGGAATTCCAGCACCGCCTCGCCCGCCAGCCCGAACACGGTGAGCAACAGGAGCGACACCAGGCAGGCGCGCAGCGCGATCACCCGCCGCGGCCGCGCCGCCGTGCCGGTGGTCAGCGCGATGAAGACCGGCGTCAAGCCGATCGGGTCGATCACCACGAACAGTGCCACGAAGGCGGTGATGGCGTCTGTCACGGTCATCGTGTCTTTGCCGTCTCCAGCCGTTCCAGCGCTGCCATCCACAGCGCCTCGGCGCGGTCCAGCGCGTCCATCAACTCGGCGTATTTCTTTTGCCAGGTGGCAAGCTCGCCGGTGCGCTCCGGTTCATAGAGCGCGGGGTCGGCCAGCTTGCTCGCCAGCTTGCTGCGCATCTCCTCGATCTTGGCGACCCGCGCCTCGCACTTGCGCACCTCGGCGCGCAATTCCAGCATCTCGTCGCGCGTGGGACGTTTCGGTTTCGGCGCCTGTGCCTTGGTTTTCGATTTCGCCGGGGTGCTGTCGCCGGCCAGCAGCATCTTGCGATAGGCTTCCAGATCGCCATCAAAGGGCGCGACGCGACCGCCCTTGACCAGCCACAGCCGGTCCGCGACGAGGCTGAGCAGGTGCATGTCGTGGCTGACGAGGATCACCGCGCCGGTATAGGCGGTGAGCGCCTCGACGAGCGCTTCGCGGCTTTCGATGTCGAGGTGGTTGGTCGGCTCGTCGAGGATCAGCATGTGCGGTGCGTCGAGCGTCGCCAACAGGAGCGACAGCCGAGCCTTTTGCCCGCCCGAGAGCCGCCCGACCTCGGTCTCGGCCTGCTCGGCGCCCAACCCGAAGCCCGCCAGCGTCGCGCGCAGCTTGCCCGGCGTGGTGTCGGGGCGTTCGCGGCGCAGGTGGTCGAGCGGCGTTTCGTCGATGTGAAGCTCATCGACCTGGTGCTGCGCGAAATAGCCCACCCGCAGCTTGGAGGAGGTGGTGATGCGCCCGTCGAGCTTGTCGAGCCTGCCGGCCAACAGTTTCGACAGGGTCGACTTGCCCTCGCCGTTGCGGCCCAGAAGCGCAATCCGGTCGTCCTGGTCGATGCGCAGGGTGAGGTGGCTGAGAACCGCCTTGCCGTCATAGCCCACGGCGGCGCCGTCAAGCTGCACGATGGGCGGCGACAATTGTTCGGGTTCGGGGAAGGTGAACTTGCGAAAGGCGCGTTCGGACGGGGCGGTGATCGGTTCCATCCGCTCCAGCATCTTGATGCGCGATTGCGCCTGGCGCGCCTTGTTGGCCTGGTAGCGGAAGCGGTCGACGAAGCTTTGCAGGTGGGCGCGGCGCGCGTCCTGCTTCCTGGCCTCGGATTCCGCTGCCGCAAGCTTTGCCGCGCGGGTGCGCGCGAAGGTGTCATAGCCGCCCTGGTAGAGCGTCAGGCAGCGGTCTTCCAGATGCAGGATGTGGTTCACCGCCCGGTTCAGAAGCCCGCGGTCATGGCTGATCACCAGCACCGTGTGCGGATATTTCGCAAGGTAGCTTTCCAGCCACAGCGCGCCTTCGAGGTCGAGGTAGTTCGTGGGTTCGTCCAGCAGCAAAAGCTCGGGCGCGGCGAACAGCACCCCGGCCAATGCCACCCGCATCCGCCAGCCGCCCGAAAAGGCGGAACAAGGCATGCGCTGTTCCTCGGTCGTGAAGCCAAGGCCGCGCAGGATGGTGGCGGCGCGCGCCTCCGCCGACCAGGCGTCGATATCGGCCAGCCGGGCGTGAACCTCGGCGATGCGGTGGGCGTCGTCGGTTTGCTCGGCCATCAGGTCGGCGCGCTCGGTATCGGCGGCCAGCACCGTGTCCAGAAGCGACGTCTCCGACGACGGCACCTCCTGCGCGACGCCGCCGATGCGGGCGCGCGAGGGCAGGGTGATCGCGCCGCTATCGAGCGTCAGTTCGCCCCGGATCAGCCGAAACAGGGTGGTCTTGCCGGTGCCGTTGCGCCCGACGATGCCGACCTTGTGGCCCTCGGGGATGTCGGCCGAGGCATGGACCAGCAAAGGCTGGCCGGCGATGGAATATGAGATGTCTTCGATGCGCAGCATGGGCGCGGTGTGGCCCGCCTGCGCGGCGCTGTCAATTGGCGGCTTTTCAACGCGCGCCCCCCATGCTACGGCCCGCGCCAACCAACAACCACATGCCCGGAGAGCCCCCATGGCGCTGCAACGCACCTTCTCGATCATCAAGCCCGACGCCACCAGACGCAACCTGACCGGCGCGATCAACGCCAAGATCGAGGCTGCCGGCCTGCGCATCATCGCACAAAAGCGTATCCACTTGACCCCGGCACAGGCCGGCACCTTCTATGCGGTGCACAAGGAACGCCCGTTCTACGGCGAGTTGTGCGATTTCATGGCGTCGGAGCCGGTCGTCGTGCAGGTGCTGGAAGGCGACGACGCGATTGCAAAATACCGCGAAGTCATGGGCGCCACCGACCCGGCCGAGGCCGCCGAGGGGACGATCCGCAAGGATTACGCGGTGTCGAAGGGCGAAAACTCCGTCCACGGCTCCGATGCGCCGGAAACCGCGGCCGAGGAGATCGCCTATTTCTTCGCCGGGATCGAACTGGTCGGCTGATCCCGTCCGAAGCGTGCAAGATGACGAAGGCCGCGCCCGATGGGCGCGGCCTTCGTCGTTTCAGATGCTGGCCCAGTCGGTGAAGATGACGCGCGGTTCCTTGTGAGCGGTGCCTTGCTTAGCGGTCCCCTTGGGATCGGGGGTCTGCTTGGGTGTCGGTTGCGGTTTTGGCATGGGATGCTCCGCTTTTGTGTGTTGCTGCCTGATCCGAGCATGCGGGGGCAATCTGGCGGTTTCGGGGCAGCGATCTGCCGGGGTGAGGGCCTTTCGTGCCGGTCGATCCGTCGATCTGTCAGATTTCGAACATGATGCACCCGCGCCGTGAAAGACAACGTGCGCTGATTCGCTTTGCGACAGGGATGATTCGCCGATGATTGGTTCGTATCGGGAACCAAAGAAGGGTTTCGCGGCAGATTGAAAATGTGTCAATCATGGCGCAAATGCGTCTGAACCTCGCTACGGTGAACAGACCGTTTCGCAGCGCATGCCAATCCATTGTTATATAGGAAGAAACGATAGCAGCAGATTTTTTGCAACCAAAACGTGCAAGCGCGCGGCGTTGGCGAGGATGGTGACGAAAAAATATATTTATTGAAATATGTTAAGTGGAATGTCGGTCAAGCCCAGATCGCTCAGACTGTTGCCAATGCATCATCAATGTTGCGTGGAAGATGGCCGTATTTGACCATGAACTTGCCCATTTCTGCCGGGTTCTGCCGGGTTCCGGCCATGTTTCGGACAATTTTCGCTTTGTTCCAGACGCCGCTCGGGCTATCGAGATATCAGCCCGACTGGGGGGCGATGTCTGACGGCCACGGGGGCGGCCGCACGATACCAACCGGTTCTTCGGAATCTGGGAGGTGACCTGTGAGCCGCGCGTCCTTGCGCAGACCGCTCGGGAATGTCCTGCCAGGCATTCCGTCGTGACCAGAAGGTCGCAGGTTCATCGCCCGCCCCGTTGGAAATCGTGCGCCGCCCGGGTCCATCCGCCATCGCTTCCTGTCTGGAAAGAGTTTGACGACGATCGCGTGGGGATGCGCGACAGGTTCGATTTTCCTGACCTGCAATGCCTCCCGACACACCCGGCCAACGATCTGCCGCGCGGTTCTTGTCACGTGAAAAGCAATTGAAGGCTGCGGCGCCAAGCGTTCGGGCCCCTTGATATGGAGACGAAACATGGTTGGTAATGTGGACCAAGGCAGTGCGAATGGCGTCGTTGACGGCACCTCTGGCGACGATCTGATCGACCTGAACTACACCGGCGATCCAGAGGGCGACCGCATCGACAACGATGACGCCATCCTGCCCGGCGCAGCGCCGAACGACGATGTTGTTCTTGCCGGTGTCGGCGACGATACCGTCCACGCAGGCGTCGGCGACGATATCATCTGGGGCAATGACGGGGAAGATTTCCTGGATGGGGAGTCGGGCGACGATACGATCTATGGCGAGGGCGGCAACGACAAGCTGATCGGCGGCGCCGGCAATGACAGCCTGATCGGCGGCGACGGCAAGGAATACGTTGAAGGCGGTGATGGCGACGATTTCATCGACACCCGCGTCGACACCAACTTCTCTGGCCCCGACCGGGGGTATCCGGGCCTTTTCCCGGGGGATCCGGTGGTCGATGACAACATGGATACCGTGCATGGCGGGGCCGGCAACGATACGATCTTCACCGGCGACGATGCCGACCTGATCACCGGCGGGGCCGGCGATGACGTGATCGACGCCGGTTTCGATGACGACACGGTCGAGGGCAACGATGGCGATGACCTTATCATCGCGGGCGAAGGCTCCGATCTTGTGTATGGCGGCGCTGGCAACGACACGATCTACGGCGGCCTCGGCCCCGGCTTCCCGGATGCGCTGAACATCACCGATGACGGCTCCGATGGCAATCCGATCGGCCCCGACGCGGTGCCCGACAACGGCATGGACACGATCTATGGCGGTGACGGCGACGACGTGATCTTTGGTGAAGACGACAATGACCTGATCTATGGCGGCGCCGGCAACGACACGATTGACGGCGGCATCGACCAGGACACGATCTATGGCGGCGATGACCGCGACGTGATCCTCGGTGGCAATCCCGGCGATTTCGTCGATGGCGGCAGCGGCGGCGACGATTTCGATACGCTGGACCTGACAGGCTCTGGTCCGCTGCGGGTGGCGCTCGACGATGGCAATCCGGAAAACGGCACCGTCACCTTCTATGACGGCGACGGGTTCGAGGATGCCAACATCACCGGCACCATGCGGTTCGAGGAAATCGAGAACGTCGTGCCCTGCTTCACCCCCGGCTCGCGCATCGCCACCCCGCGCGGCGAAGTGCCGGTGGAAAGCCTGAAGGTCGGTGACAAGGTTATCACCCGCGACAACGGCATCCAGGAAATCCGCTGGGTCGGCGCGCGCACCCTCGACCACGCCGAACTGCGCCGCGCGCCGAACCTGCGTCCGGTGCTGATCAAGGCCGGGTCGCTGGGCGAGGGCCTGCCGGAACGCGACATGCTGGTCAGCCCGCAGCACCGGATGCTGGTCAGCGACGACCACACCCAGCTTTACTTCGAGGAAAGCGAAGTGCTGGTCGCGGCCAAGCACCTGATCGACCACAAGGGCATCCGCTACATGGACACCCTGCGCACGACTTACATCCACTTCATGTTCGACCAGCATGAGGTCGTGCTGTCCGACGGGACCTGGACCGAAAGTTTCCAGCCCGGCGACCAGACCCTCGGCGCCATGGGCGAGACACAGCGCGACGAGATCCTGGCGCTGTTCCCCGACCTGCGCCAACCGGCCGGCATCGGCAGCTATGCCGCGGCGCGCAAGGTTCTGAAAGGACACGAGGCGCGCCTGATCGTGCGCTGACCAATACGCAGCAGGGATACGGGGCGAGAGGGGGCACATCCTTTCCCCGGACCCGGACTGGGGCGGCGCGATTGCGCCGCCCCTTTTTCGTCCGCGCCTTAGCGCCCGGCGCGCCAGGCGTCCCAATCCTCGGGCGTGTCGAGGTCGACAAGCGCCCGCTGCCCCGGCAAGGGCACCAGATGCAACCGCGCCCGGTGCTGTTTCAGAAGCGCGCGCGCGCCCTTGTCGCCGGTGATCCCACGCAGCTCTGCAAGCAGATCGGCGGGAAACAGCACCGGGTTGCCGGGCGTCCCGTCCTGTGCGGCGGCGCGCAGGATCGCCCCCGGCGCCTGCCGCGACAGCGCGATCATCAGGTGCATGTCATGCGCCGTGATCTCCGGCATGTCTGCCAGCACCACAAGGACCGGTCTGCTCAGCCCGGTGACCCCGGCGGCAAGGGACTGGCTTTGCGACGCGCCCTTGGGCAGCAGCACGGTGTCGCAGACGATCCCGGAAAGCGCTGCGGCGCGGTCGGCATTGCCCTCGGGCAGCGTCACCCGCAGCCGCCCCGCCTTGGCCGCGCGCCGCGCCATCACGTGCAAAAGCGGCGCGCCGTCCACCTCCTCCAGCAGCTTGTCGCGCCCCCGCATCCGGGATGAGGCCCCGGCGGCCAGCAACAACAGCGTCACGTCATCAGCCATGCGCGTCCTCTCCGTTTCGTCCCTGCCAATCCGGCCGATGACGGCGCTCCATGCGCCGGAAGAGGCTCACCCGCGCATCCGCGTGCCATCGGCATCGAAGAGCGCCGCGCTCACCAGCCGCGCCTTGCGCATCTCGCCCAGGATCTCGATCTCGACCTGCAACCCGTCCTGCGCCTGCGCCACCGGCACGAAGCCGAGCGCCACCGACTTGCCCGCATAATGCGAATAGCCGCCCGAGGAGCAAAAGCCCTGCACCCGGCCATCGAGCCAGATCGGCTCATAGGCGATCACGTCGGCATCCCCGGCCTCCACGATGAAGGCGCACAGCTTGCGCGCCGCGCCCTTTTCGCGCTCCGCTTGCGCCGCCGCCTTGCCGATGAAATCCTTGTTCCAGCGGATGAAGCGGTCCATCCCGGTCTCGAACGGCGTGTAATCGGGCGAGAATTCCCGCAGCCATGCGCCGAAGAACTTGTCGAGCCGCAGGCTCATCATCGCGCGCATGCCGAAGGGCTTCAGGCCAAACTCCTGCCCCGCCTCCCATAACAAGTGCCACAGGGCGCGTTGCTCCATCGCGTCGACATAGATTTCAAAGCCCAGATCGCCGGTATAGCTGACGCGCTGCACCGTCGCCTGCATGAGGCCGAGGGGCAGGCGCCTGACGTCGAGAAACCGGAACCGCCCGGCGCTGACATCGGCGCGCGTCACCTTTGCCAGCAGGTCGCGCGCCCGTGGCCCCGCGATCTGGAACCCGGTGGACCGGTCCGAGATGTTCTCGACCCGAAGATCGCCCGAAAGCTGCGCCTCGAACCAGCGCATGTGAAAATCCTGCGCGCCGTAGCTGGCGGTCAGGCGGAACGCGCCCTCGTCGAGGCAGGCCACGGTGAAATCCCCGATCAGCCGGCCCGAGGGCGCCAGCATCGGCGTCAGGCTGATCCGCCCCGGCTTGGGGATGCGACCGGCCATGATCCGGTCGAGCCAGTCGCGGGCGTCCGCCCCGGTCACAAGATACTTGCCGAAATTCTGCACCTCGTTGATGCCCACGCCCTCGCGCACCGCCCGCACCTCGCGCGCGGTGGCGTCGAAGGCGTTCGACCGGCGGAAGGAGGGCGTCTCGAAGCGCGGCTCATCGCTTGTCGCGAAGTAATTGGGCACTTCCAGCCCGTATTGATGGCCCCAGACCGCGCCCATGCCGTCGAGGATGTCATGCACCGGCGTGGTCCGGAACGGCCGCGCGGCGCGCAGTTCCTCGTTCGGGTAGGTCACGGAAAAGCGGTTCTGGTAGTTTTCAACCACCTTGGGCAGGGTATAGCCGGGCGTGATCCAGCGCCCGAACCGGGCGACATCCATGGCGAAGACATCGCGCTCCGGCTCGCCCTCGACCAGCCATTGCGCCAGCGTAAGCCCGACCCCGCCGCCTTGCGAAAAGCCCGCCATCACGCCGCAGGCCGACCAGTAATTGCGCAGGCCCGGCACCGGCCCGACCAGCGGGTTGCCATCGGGCGCGAAGGTGAAGGGGCCGTGGATCACCGATTTCACCCCGGCGCGTTCCAGAACCGGGTAACGGCGATAGGCAAAGGCGATGCTGTCCTCGATCTTGTCATAGTCATCGGGCAGCAATTCGTGCCCGAAGGTCCACGGCGTGCCATCGACGGCCCAGGGCCGCGCCTTCTGCTCGTAAAAGCCGATGCACAGGCCCCGGCCTTCCTGGCGCAGGTAGCTTTCGCCGCCGGGGTCCATCACGTGCGGATGCTCCTTTTCGCGCCCGTAGATCTCGGGCAGGTCATCGGTGACGAGGTATTGATGCTCCATCGGGTGCAGCGGCAGATAACAGCCCGCCATCGCGCCCACCTCGCGCGCCCAGAGCCCGGCGGCATTGACCACGTGCTCGGCATGGATCGTGCCGGTGTCGGTCACCACGTCCCATGTGCCATCGGGGCGCGGATTGGTCTCGCGCACCATGCAATGGGTGACGATCTCGGCCCCGGCCATGCGGGCCGCTTTCGCATAGGCGTGGGTGGTGCCCGACGGATCGAGATGCCCGTCGAGCGGGTCGTAAAGCCCGCCCAGCACACCCTCGATATTGGTGATCGGCGCAATCGCCCTGATCTCCTCGGGGCCGAGGATCTCCGTCTCCAGCCCCATGAAGCGGTGCTTGGCGCGCTCGGCCTTCAGCATGTCCATCCGCTCGGGGCTGTCGGCGAGCGTCACACCGCCGACATGGTGCAACCCGCAGGACAGGCCGGTCAGCTCCTCCAGTTCGCGGTAAAGCCGGATCGTGTAGCCTTGCAGCGCGGCCATGTTGGTGTCGCCGTTGAGTGTGTGAAACCCGCCCGCCGCGTGCCAGGTCGAGCCGCTGGTCAACTCCGATCGCTCCAGCAGCATCACCTCCGACCAGCCCAGCCTGGTCAGGTGGTAGAGCACCGAACACCCCACGACCCCGCCACCGATCACGCAAACCCGCGTGCTGGTTTTCATCGCCATTTCCTCCCCGTCATCAGTTCACTCAGCACACCCACCAAAGGTGGTTCGGTTGATCTGAACAGGTTGCGGGCGTTTTCCAAGTGGTTTTGCGCCTCGGGTGAGCTACTCCCCATCCTTTGGACAGGATCTGGCGTAATTTAAGCTACTCGTTGCACCTGCTGACCGGGGTTGGTTGTTTCATTTCTCTGCCAATAGACCACGGCTGGCGGTCTGCCGCCAAGGGCTGAGTGTGGGCGTTGGTGATTGTAGAAGGCCATCCATTTCCGGATGCCTGCCTTCGCCTCTGATCCGGTTTCCCATACATGCAGGTAGACGCACTCGTATTTCAGCGTCCGCCACAGTCGCTCGATGAAGATGTTGTCGAGGAACCGGCCCTTTCCATCCATCGAGATGCGCACGCCGGTCCGGCGCAACCGGTCCGTCCAGGCAAAGGACGTGAACTGGCTGCCCTGATCGGTATTCATGATCTCGGGCGGGCCGAACGTGTGGATGAGGGCGAGGTTCTGCTCACTCTCCCCCTTCGCCGTGTCGTAGAAGGACGAGCGGGAGATCGACAACAGCTTGCACTGCTGGCCGATGGACAGCTCCGGATGATCGAGATCGACCATGCCGCGCCTCACTTCCCGCCCCAGGGCTTGAGCTTTCGTTCCAAAAAAGAGTTGGCCATCGCCAGCTCCCCGATCTTGGCGTGCAGTTCCTTGACCTGCTCCTCGTCGATCTCGGGCCGCTTCCGGCCGCCGCGCTCGAACACGCCGTCTGCCCCCTCGAGCAAGGCGCGTTTCCATTGATGAATCATCGTCGGATGAACCCCGAACCGGCTCGCCAACTCGGCGGCGGTCTCCTCGCCCTTCGGGGCCTCCAGCGCGACCTTCGCCTTGAACTCAGGCGCGTGCTGCTTGCGTTTCGACATCTCTGATCTCCTTCTCGTCGAAGATCAGCAGACTGCAAATCGTCGCTTATGTCAGTGTCCGAATTTTGGGGGGAGCTTAAAGCACTCCCGCCTTGGCGAGAAAGCGCGGAACTCCGATGATGCGACGCTGACCTTTGGCACGACGCTCTTTGGGGCCGACAAAGATGTGCCGGGTATTGGGTCAGACATTCCCCGCGCGCAGTTTTTCAAGATCAACGCTGGCTGGCAGCGCCAGGGGGCACTTGGGCCAGCGGGAACACTCGTCACCGATCTGCGCGCCCAGTGGAGCCCGCATACGCTTTACGGCACCCAACAGCTCTCTCTGGGGTCATATTCCACGGTACGCGGCTATGAGGCATCCGTCGCCACAGGAGACATGGGCGTCTACATGCGCAACGATCTTTATCTCACGTCGAATATTTGGAACTTTCTGCCCGAAGAGGCTGCTGGCAAGGTAGCGAGAGATATGGGCAAAAGTTGTTGACGCTTGATCAGGCGGCATTGTGAAGTTGGCGGATCCCGTCGCGAAACTCAATCCCCTCGATGATCTCGGGCAGGCGGTTTTGGCCATCGAGTTTGCGCCATTTCTTGTGCGCCGACATCATCAGCTTGAAGGCCATGGCCAGGCCGGTCTTGCGGCTCAGGCATCCCTTGGAGCGTCTGGTTCGGTGGCGCACGGTGGCAAAGGTGCTTTCGATCGGGTTTGACGTTCGGACATGCTTCCAGTGTTCCGCCGGGTAGTCGTAGAAGGTCAGCAGCGCGTCCCGGTCCTTGACCAGCTTGGCGACCGCCTTGTCCCATTTCACGCCGTAGGTTTCGGCGAAGAAGTCGAAGGCGACCTTCGCTTTGGACGTTGTCTCAGCCTGCCAGATGTCGTGCAGATGGCCTTTGGCCTTGGGCTGGACGGATTTCGGCATCGCATTCAGCACGTTCATGGTTTTATGGACCCAGCACCTTTGTTCTCGCGTCGTAGCGAACACCTCGCGCAGCGCCGTCCAGAACCCCAGGGCCCCGTCGCCGATGGCAAGTTTGGGATCCTGTTTCAATCCCCGTCGCTTGAGATCGAGCAGCACCTCACGCCAGCTTTGTGTGCTTTCACGGAAGCCGTCGGTCATCGCCAGAAGCTCCTTGCGGCCGTATTCATCGGCGCCCACGATCACCAGAACGCATTGTTTTTCCTCGGCCATTCGCGGTTTGAAATAGACACCATCCGCCCAGATGTAGAGAAAGCGCCGCGCGCCAAGATCGCGTTTCTGCCAGGCCTCATAGTCTGCCCACCAATCGGCCTTCAGCCGCGTGACGGTCTTGGCAGACAGGCCCTTGGCGTTCGGGCCAAGCAGCGCCTCCAGAGCCTCGCTGAAGTCGCCTGTGCTTGCGTCGGGAAAACGATCCCCCGGATCGTTTTCTGATCCTCCTCACCCTTGAGGTAAAGCCACGGCAACAGCTCTTCGACCGATTTCGCCTTGCGCAGATACCGCGGCAAGATGCTGGGCGTGAAGGTGACCTTGTCCTCGTCAGCGCCCCGGTCCCGCACGCGCGGCACCTTCACGGGCACCGGACCAATGCCGGTCATCACCGCGCGTTCGGGCAGATGACCGTGTCGGACCAGGCGTGCCCGCCCGTCTTCGAGCTTGTCCCCGGAAAAGGCGTTCATGAGCGCGGACAGCTCTGCATGGATCGCCTGTTCGATCAGTTTGCGCGCGCCATCGCGCAGGACGTCGGTGAACGGATCGGATGTAAAACCCGATGGATCGGGCAGTTGAGTGATGGTCGTCTCTGACATGTGGCATATCCCTTTCTCAGCTGAGAATTGACGGCGACTCGACACCGCCTTGATATGCCGCCCCTCAGGGCATCACCATCATTCGCCCGTTTTTCCCGGCGCCCACCTCCGCCGCGTGCTCTTCGGAGAACCCGAGATGGGGCCGTTGCCGCGCTACGACGAGGTTATGGGACAGCTCTACATCCAGGTGCTGCGCCCGCTCTGCTGGGCGGGACTTCTGCAGCAAGAGCGCGGCACGGCCAGCTATCGCTTCGAGAAGGCCATGTTCATGAAGACACCGCTGTGGCGGGCGACGCTGCGGCTGGAGACGGATGGGATCGTCGGGAGGGCGGCGCTGCATTGATGTGCCGACGATGATAACTCAATGACAATGAGGCACGAACTCGCTTCAACAGGAGCAATAGTATCGACGTGCTCAGCATTCTCGCATACAAGACCTGCGGCGTGCTTAGTGCTTTGAAGGGGCATCCATCATGAGGCGGTACCAAAAATACAACCTGAAACGGCGCCTTTCTGCTCCGGGCAGTCTTAACCCACAGACGCTGGAAGAGCTAGCCAAAGCCGTAGTCTATACTGGAAATCCTGAGCACAAGCGCAACCCGGGCGACTTTGGCCTTACCCCTCCCGCCCAGCCCCGCAGGGGCAAAACACTCTGCGACACCGCTTCCATTTTTCGGCGAGATGACGCAATCAAGTATCTACGGCAAGGCATTTTAAAGGGCTCTGTGAGCGAGCAATTCATTGGTGGATGGCCGAAGATAATTTGGGCGGTTACTGAATCTGGGATTCCTCTTGAAGCTCAAAGAGACGGAGAAGGAAGTTATCACGGGTACCCCATGCCACCGGAAGATCCTATGGCGGCCGAAGTAAAGAGAGCCTGGGGGCTCTGATGACAAAATTCACCATCACTCATGAGTGGAGCTCTTACAAGGACATACAGCCGGAGGTTGGTGATACCACGGCTCGTGTGGGCATTTATCTTAATGGCTATTGCCTCACCAGAAACGAAGATATCTTGTCGAAGACAATTCGCGAGCACATGCACGTTTCAATTTATCCTCTCGCCATGTGGTTTGCTTCTTCGTGGTGGCGCTTACATTATGAAATCTTGCCAGACACGGCGAGCGCCATACCATCTCATGAATGGAGGATGAGCCATGAGATGGCGGCGGCAAACATGGGCTTCATTTGGCCTCAGATCGTATTCTCCGCTGACAGTGATGCTATCCAAATTTGGGCGCAGGCACATCAAGAAGATAGAGAGGATTCCGTTCGGTTCTTGAACGGTCTTAATCATGCCCACTACGTCACAAAGGATCATTTCTCGAACGAGATATCTTCACTCATTGAAAGTGTCATTGCCCGACTCCACGAAGTCGGTTGTGCCAAATCGGACCTGTCAACGATTTGGGGCTTTATATTGGAAGATCTCAATATTCCAGACCAACTCAGGAAGCGACGACTAGAGGCTTCACTTGGGTTTGACCCTGAATACTGCCCTGATGAATTAATGGGCTATGCAATAGAACTCGAAGATCGGATCGGAGCGGCGGCGTTCTCCGAATTGTCCGGCGCCTACGCTCTAGAGGCAGATAATCGTATCGGTGCGATGCAGGATCTCACTCATGTAGATGGCATAGAGGGGGCACCTGACGCTCTACTGAGTGTGAACATCAATGAAGCCGCCGCGCAGCCCTGGGAAATTGCTGTCTCTGCCGCACGTGACTTGAGACGAAGACTTGGACAAGATCGCGGAGCAATGGACAACACAACTCTGCGAGGCCTTTTGGGATTGTCGACGGGACAACTCGAAAGCTGGACTCCGACGGGTCGCCCGAAGGCGTCGATCGCCGGACCGAAGGGCGATAGCAAGATGAAATTTGTTCCGCGAAAGACACACCCCGTCGCTCAGCGATTTGAGTTAGCAAGGTTCATCGGTGATCATGTGCGCTCCATTGGGCAGGCTCCGCATTCTTGGCTTGTAGCCGCTGATCTATCAACTGCTCGACAGAAGTTTCAAAGGGCTTTCGCTGCTGAGTTTCTCTGCCCAATCGCTTCTTTGGTAGAGTATCTTGGTAGCGACTTCTCGGAGACCGCAATAGAGGATGCAGCCAACCACTTCTCCGTCAGCGAAAAGACTGTGGATGCTCTCCTCATGAACAATTGCTATCTGCCTAGATTCGCGCCTGACACCGGCATGCCCTACAGCTTGACGGGTTGAAGGGCTTCCCGCGTTGTGAAGCGAAGATGAGCTCGGATCCTTTCGGAAGCTTGGCTATCGGTCTCCACTAGCGCACATCGCGAGCACCATCTGCTTCGCTCCGTTTCGCGCAGCCACGACAACTCTCTGTTTTAACTTGAATTCTCTCGCCGCGACCGGCGAACACGGAGCAAACCGCCTCAGGAGGTTCGCTCCCCATGCAAGACGACATCGCTTTCGCGCCCCCCGCCGAGACGCTCACCACCGATGAGCGGCTCGTGGAACTGGCTGTCATCCTCGCCAGCGCCATCGCGCGGACCAACCCACGGGAAATGAATGAGAATTCTCCGCTCAGCGGAGACAGTTCGCTGGACATTCTCGCCCTCAGACGCCGTCGTCGGAGACAGTTGCAAAACCGAGTTGGAGACGACGCATGAGGAAAAACAGCAGGAAATCAGGCGCAAAGGCTGCGCTTGCGCGCCACGCTGAGGGGATCGACGTCCTGGCCGAACTGGCCGAACTGGCCGCGCTGAAGGCGATGACAGTGCCCGAGTTGCAGGGCAAGTGGCGGGTCATGTTCGGCGAGCCCGCGCCGAACACCAGCCGCCAGAATCTCGAGCTGCGGCTGGGGTATCGGATCCAGGAACTGGCCCTTGGCGGCATTGGCCGCGACGTGCGGCGGACGCTGGATGCGCTGGCGGCCGAGGTGGCTTCTGGCGAACCCGGTCAGATGGTGTCCGACCCACGACGCCCGATGCCGGGCACAAAGCTGGTCCGCGAATGGAATGGCGTCGAGCACAGCGTCACAGTCTTGGCCAAGGGCTTTGAATGGCAGGGACGCCGATTCAAGTCGCTCTCGGGCGCAGCCCGGGCCATCACCGGCGCGAACTGGAACGGCTGGAAGTTCTTCGGCTTCACCCCACGCCCGAGGATCAGCAAATGACGCGCCAGACACAGCCGCAACCGCCCCGCCGCCTGCGCTGCGCAATCTACACCCGCAAGTCGAGCGAGGAAGGGCTCGACATGGAGTTCAACAGCCTCGACGCGCAGCGGGAGGCCTGCGAGGCCTATATCGCCAGCCAGAAGGCCGAGGGTTGGGTCTGCCTGCGCGACAAATACGATGACGGCGGCTTTTCCTGTGGCACGCTGGAGCGGCCCGCGCTGAAGGACTTGATCGCCGACATCGAGGACGGGCTGATCGACATCGTCGTGGTCTACAAGATCGACCGCCTCAGCCGCGCGCTGATGGATTTTTCGAAGCTGGTCGAGATCTTCGACAAGCACGGCGTCACCTTCGTTTCTGTCACGCAGTCCTTCAACACCACGACGTCCATGGGGCGGCTGACGCTGAACATTCTGCTCAGCTTTGCCCAGTTCGAGCGCGAGGTCATCGGCGAGCGGATCCGCGACAAGGTCGCCGCCTCGCGCAAGAAGGGCATCTGGATGGGCGGGCCGGTGCCGCTGGGCTACAACGTGAAGGACCGCAAGCTGATCGTGGACCCGGCCGAGGCCGAGACGGTGCGGACGATCTTCACGCTCTACGCCCGGTCCAGCTCCACGGCGGCGGTGATCCGCGAATTGGACGCGCGCGCGATCCTGACCAAGACCGGCAGGCCATACGACAAGACTTCGCTGCTCAAGACCCTGCACAACAAGGTCTATCGCGGCCTCGCTGTACACAAGGGCAATGCCTACCCGGGTGAGCATGACGCGATCATCGATGAGACGCTGTGGGACGATGTCCACCATGTAATAGCGAACAATCGCATCAAGCGGGTTGCCGTTGCCAAGGAACCCTCACCGGCGCTGCTGCGCGGGTTGATCTTCACCGAGACCGGCGTCGCGATGACCCCGCACCACACGAAGAAGGGTAACAGGCGGTACGGCTACTACGTCTCCATGGACGTGATCCAGAAGCGGCCGACGGCCGAGCTGCGCGGCCCACAACGGCTCCCGGCGGCTATGGTGGAGGAAGCGGTCATCGGCGAGATCCGGCGACTGCTGCGCACACCGGAGATCATCGCGCGCACCGCACGCGCGCTGAAGAAGGAGCGGCCCGATCTCGACGAAGGCACCGTGACCGCGGCGCTCACGCAGTTCGACGATCTGTGGAAGGCGCTGATCCCGGCCGAGCAGGCTCGTGTCGTCCAGCTGCTCGTGGCGCGCGTGACGGTGGGCGAGGACGGGCTCGACATAGACCTGCGCCATGACGGGCTCGGCGCGCTAGCGAGCCTGCTGACGCCCGCGCGGGAGGACGCAGCCTGATGGCCGCGAACGACACGATCCGCGTCCACATCCCGCTCACGGTCCGCAAGCGTCGTGGTCGGCCGCGTATCCTGCCGCCGACGGACGTCGAAACGTCGGAACCGCCTCTGGGACAGGATCCCCATGTGCTCCGCGCCATCGGCCGGGCATGGGCGTGGCGGAAGCGCATGGTGCGCGGCGAGGTCACCACCATCGCCGATCTCGCCGCCGAGGAAGGCCTCTCCGACCGCTATGTCAGCCGCCTCCTGCGCCTCGCATGGCTGGCGCCCGAGGTGCTTGAGCGACTGGTAATCCACCGCGAGCCCAGCACGATCAGCATCGTCGATCTCTGCACGGTGGCGGTCCTGCCTTGGTGCGAGCAGCCGAGGCGGGTGTTCGACTGATCGAGTAGCCTTCGCCGCTCGACCGAGGGTCGAGCGATGAACTGGCGCCTGCACAGGTTATCGTCGATGCGTCGCAGCTGTCTTGTGGTTCCATTTTCGCAGCCACGCGAAACGCTCTGGATCCTGCTCGAGCAGATAGTTCCGGATACGATTTCGCGAATCGGGTTCCGAACGGATCAGCAGCGCCCGCAGATCCTGGTCAATGGCGCGGCGCTCGGCCCCCAAGGCCTCGGCCTTCGCATACCACTCGTGACCGGCTACGAGGTCTCCAAGCCCCATCGAGACAGCGCCAAGCAGCGTGCACGGTCTGAAATCATCGGCCGGGGTCAGTTCGTGCGCCTCCAGCCCGAGTGTCCGAGCTTCGCTGAGGCGCCCGGCATCGCGCATCGCGCCTCCGCGCGTCGTCAAGAGCGCCGATCTAGGTTTCGAGCTACGCCCCGCCTTGGCGAGCGCCGCCCCCGTCACCTCTAGCGCCCGCTGGGGTTCATCAGCCTTCCGCCAATGCGCACTAGCATTTACGGCATCCCACGGATCGCGGCTTTCTTCCCATGCCTTGGTGAGCGCTTCGGCTTCCAGGCGATGCCAGGCTTGCTGCAACGCATCGGACCAGCAGTCCACCGCCTCGGTCGACAACCATGCGACGTCTTCGGGCGCCAGGCGGTTACCACTCGCCACCTGCTTCAGCAGCCGCATTGCACGCGGATAATGCTCTGTCTCGATGAAGCCGATGCCGAACCGATCCCGCAACTCGCGGGCTTCGCGCTTGCGGGGCAGCATGGGGTCATTCTCCATTGCAGCGAAGCGCGCCTTGACCGCGGCATCCATCGCCTCGGCCTTTCGGGCCTGTTCGGCTGCCGCCCTGTCGGCATCTTCCTTCGCCCGTTGGATACGGACTGATCGCTCACGCGCCGCGGCCTCCTCGAAGGTGGGGCGATCGATCTGACGGGTCGCCAAAGCCAGGAGAGAGTTGAGCCCACAGGAGGTCAGAAACGCCTGTGCCAAGGAGGTGAGGGTCTCGCCCGCCTCGATCTTCTGCAGAATTCCGTTCAACCGCGCACCGACGAGCGCGGCGCCCGGCAGATCATCGACAAGATACTTTTCCGCCAAACCGGCTTGGGACGATCCCGACATCAGACAACCCACGCGATCAAATATACCGCTAAAGCCAAGCACGGTGACTGGCCGGAAGGCAATCCAAAAATCCCGAGAAATCAGAGAGATCAGGCCGAACGGCACCGCCACCACTACGCGCCATTCGGCCAGCGCACCCAGCGGCTGCGCCTCTCGCGTGTTGCGGCTCTGTTCCCCTCGAAGGCGATTGACACGATGGGCGAAGTTTTGGCGGGGTTGAAACTCAGGCCATTGGAAAGGCGTGAAAAAATCCAACCGAACCGAAAACGGCGAGGTTCGCCCGAACAGAGACGGAGCGGCGTTCAGAGCCCGAAACGGGCTTGGCGCGCAGTCTCAGAGGTTCGCACGGGGGAGGCAAAGCCCTTTGAAAACACTACTATTTCAGCGCCGCGATGGGCGCCTGTCCGTGTTCGCAACAGGGATGATGGCGGAGACGATGGGATTCGAACCCACGAGACCCTTCCGGGCCTACTCCCTTAGCAGGGGAGCGCCTTCGACCACTCGGCCACGTCTCCGATCGGGGGTGTAGCCGCGAACGGCCCCCAAGCACAACCCCGGAAAACAGCGTTTTGGTCCGGCTTTCGGGTTGCCGGGCGAAAATGCAAGGCTCATGGTCCGGGCAACGAGTGGGAGGCCCAAGATGAAGAACACGCAAGTCATCCTTGCCAGACGCCCCGTGGGGGTGCCCGCCGCGTCGCATTTCGAGATCCGCGAAACCGCTGTTGCGGACCTGACGGATGGCCAGCTTCTGATCCGCGTCAGCCATTGGTCGGTGGACCCGGCGATGCGGGGCTGGGCCAATGACGTGCCCAACTACAGCCCGCCGGTGGCGCTCGGCGATCCGATGCGCAGCTTTGCGGTGGGCGAGGTCATCGCCAGCCGCCACCCCGACTATGCCGAGGGCGAGGTGGTCGAGGGGCTTCTGGGCTGGCAGACCCATGTGATCACTGACGGCTCCGACATCGGGCGCAAGGTGACGGAAACCGACCTGCCGCGCAGCTATGCGCTCGGCATCATGGGGCTGAACGGCACCACCGCCTATTTCGGCCTGCTGGAGTCCTGCGCGGCGAAAGCGGGCGACACGGTTGTGGTCTCGACCGCCGCGGGTGCCGTGGGATCCGCCGTGGGGCAGGTTGCCAAGGTAATCGGCTGTCGCACGGTCGGAATCGCGGGCGGGCCGGAGAAAACCCGTGCCTGCCTTGAGACGTTCGGCTACGACGCGGCCATCGACTACAAGGCCGAGGACGTGGCCGGGGCCATCTCGGCGGCCTGCCCGGACGGGGTGGATTGCTATTTCGACAACACCTGCGGGCCGATCTCCGACGCGGTGATGACCCGGTTGGCGCAAGGTGCGCGCATCACCATCTGCGGCACGGCGGCGATCACCGAGTGGGATCCGCTGCCCGTTGGCCCGCGCGTGCACCGGCAATTGCTGGTCGCCCGGGCCCGGATGCAGGGCTTTTTGATCTTCGACTACAAGGACAGGCTGCACGAGGCACATGCGGCCCTCGCCGGCTGGTTGCGCGATGGCAAGATCACGGTGCGCGAACATATCCTCGACGGGCCAGAGGCGGCGCCGGGCGCGATCGGGATGCTCTACCGGGGCGAGAACACCGGCAAGCTGATCGTGAAGGTGGGCTAGGCGCAGCTTGCCTGCCTGCGCCTGGCTGCCCAAGCCGCGACGCGGCGGGATGCGCGCGGGGGCGGGCCTGCGGCAATGCGGTGGCGGGTGTCCTGCGGTTTGCCCTTGCCGACTCGCTCTCGCTCGCATCACGCGCGGGGGTCTCGCCTGCATGGCCGCCGCCGCAGACCCGGCCCGGCGCCCGCCGCTGCCCCCGATCCCGCGGCCCGCGGCCCGCGCCTTGTCCTCGCGTTTGCCTGCCTTGCCGGTCTGCTCTCTGCGCGTGTCGGGGCGCTGTCACTGCGAGAGCCGCTCGACCCCGCCACCCTGGCGTTCCCGTGGCAGGACCACTGGGCCGAGGTGCTGGCCGATCCGGCGCGCGGCGCGGCGCGGCGCTGCGCGGGGAGGGGCCGATTTACCTGATGATCGTGACGACGCTGCTGCCCACCGTCATCCACCTGGTCGCCGGGTTCGGCGCGGTGTTCACACGACGCAGCCATGGTCTGGCGCACGCGGCGGGCGCGCTGGAAGCGCGGCTGAAGAGGGGAGACGCGCTGACGGCGATCGCGCGTGGCGATATCGGTTGGCGGATCAGGCGGGCACCCACCCCCCGCGGGCTACGGGCTTGCCACGCTGCTGACCGGCGCGCTGCTGGCCGGGATCGTCTGGGGGTTGTGGTCACTCGCGTTCCGAGCGACGTCACGCGTTGAACAGGAAGTGCAGCACGTCGCCGTCCTTTACGATATAGGTCTTGCCTTCGACCCGCATCTTGCCCGCGTCCTTGGCACCCTGTTCGCCACCCAACGTGACGAAATCCTCAAAGGCGATGGTTTCCGCGCGGATGAAGCCACGCTCGAAATCGCCATGGATGACGCCCGCCGCCTGCGGGGCTGCCGTGCCCCGGCGGATCGTCCACGCCCGCGCTTCCTTCGGGCCAACGGTGAAATAGGTCTCCAGGTTGAGCATTGCGTAGCCCGCCCGGATCAACCGGTCCAGCCCGGCCTCCTCCAGCCCCATTTCGTCGAGGAACATCGCCGCCTCTTCCGGGTCCAGCTGGCTGATTTCCTCCTCGATCTGGGCCGAGATCACGACCGACGCGGCGCCTTGTTCCTCGGCCATCCGCGCCACCTTTTCGGAAAACGCGTTGCCCGACGCGGCGGCGCCTTCATCGACGTTGCACACGTAAAGCACCGGTTTCGTGGTCAGCAGTTGCAACCCCTTCCAGGCCTTGGCGTCCTCGGCCGGCACCTCCACCAGCCGCGCCGGCTTGCCCGCTTCCAGCATCGCCTGCGCCTCGGCCAGCAGGCGGTCCTGCTGCTGCGCCTCCCGGTCGTTGCCCTTGAGCTTGCGGACAAGGTTGGCGCGCCGTTTCTCGACGCTTTCCAGATCGGCCAACATCAATTCTGTCTCGATGGTTTCGGCATCGGCGATCGGGTCGATGCGACCATCGACATGGGTGATGTCGTCATCCTCGAAACAGCGCAGCACCTGCGCGATGGCGTCGGTTTCGCGGATATTGGCAAGGAACTGGTTACCGAGCCCCTCGCCCTTGCTGGCGCCTTTCACAAGCCCGGCGATATCCACGAAGGTCATCCGTGTCGGGATGATCTGTTTCGACCCGGCGGCCCTGGCCAGCCTGTCAAGCCGCGGTTCCGGCACGGCGACGTCGCCCACATTGGGCTCGATCGTGCAGAAGGGGAAATTTGCCGCCTGCGCTGCTGCCGTCTTGGTCAGCGCGTTGAAGAGCGTGGACTTGCCCACGTTCGGCAGCCCGACGATACCCATCTTGAAGCCCATGCCAGCCCTCCTGAACGATTGCGCGCCGCTTGTATGCATCATCGGCACCGATAGCAAGCGAGCATCACCTTTCGGTGTGCTCACATGGTTGTGCGGGCGAACGGCGCCTCGGGCGCTTGTGGCGCATCGCGGTTTTCATGCAGCCTTGGCGGGGGCATCAATGCACCCTGCCGAAACGGAGATCGGGATGAACAGACTGACAGCACTTGCCGTGGCAACTTGCCTTGCCGGACCCGCAGCCGCGCAAAGCGTGGTGGTGGGGATTGGCTACACGGATTTCGGGGCAAGCGCCGCCGATGATCAGGCGGTGTTTTCGCTTGAATATCACCACACCCCGTTCTACCGCGCGGCCCGACTTGCGATCGGCGTTGGCGGCGCGCTGTCGCTTCATGAAGACGGCGGCACGGATCTGGGCCTTGGGATCGTCGGAACCTACGACCTTGAGCGCAACTGGTTTCTTGAGGCCAGCGTCATGCCCGGTGTGTACTGGGAGACGGGGATAGGCAACGATCTGGGCGGTGAATTCCAGATCCGAAGCCTGCTCGGCGTCGGCTACACCTTTGAAAACGACAACAGCGTCTCGCTGGCCGTGACCCATATCTCCAACGCGGGCACGAACAATTTCAACCCCGGCGCGAACAGCCTGCTCTTGCGCTACAGCATCGCTTTTTGACCACAGGTTGCCGGGACAGGATTGATTTTCCCCGCGACTTTCTGCACATCGGGCTGATCGTGAACGCAAGGAAGCCCGATGACCCGTATCGACGCCAAGTTCGCCGCCCTCAAGGCCGAGAGCAAGAAAGCCTTCGTTGCCTATATCATGGCAGGCGATCCGGATTACGACACCTCGCTGGAGGTGATGAAGGGCCTGCCCGGTGCCGGTGTCGATATCATCGAGCTTGGCTTGCCCTTTACCGACCCGATGGCCGATGGTCCCACCATCCAGATGGCCGGGCAGCGCGCGTTAAAGGCCGGGCAGACCCTGCAAAAAACGCTCCAGATGGCCGCAGCCTTCCGCGAAGCGGACGATGAGACGCCGATCGTGCTGATGGGCTATTACAACCCGATCCACAGCCGCGGGGTGAACCGCTTCCTTGCCGAGGCAACGGCGGCCGGGATCGACGGGTTGATCATCGTGGACCTGCCGCCCGAGGAGGACGCGGAACTTTGCATCCCCGCACAGGCGGCGGGGTTGAACTTCATCCGTCTGGCCACGCCGACGACCGACGACGAACGCCTGCCCAAGGTGCTGACCAATACCAGCGGTTTCGTCTACTACGTCTCGATCACCGGCATCACCGGCGCGGCGGCGGCGCAATCGGCCGATGTCGGCCCGGAAGTGGCGCGCATCAAGGCGCAGACCGACCTGCCGGTGATCGTCGGCTTCGGCATCCGCACGCCGGACACAGCGCAAGACATCGCTTCCGTTGCTGACGGGGCGGTGGTCGGTTCCGCCATCGTGGGCGAGATCGCGGCCGGCAAGCCGGTGGCCGAGGTGCTGGCCTTCGTCAGGGGACTTGCCGACGGCGCGCACCGGGCCTGACCTCTCTTCCTATCGCCGTCTGCACGCGGTCCGCCCGGTTCACACCGGTGCGGACGGTGCCTTTTGTCTGCACGGGAGCAGGGGGATTGCGGGGCAGGGGGATTGCGGGGCAGGGGGGCGGCTGGCACCAGCCTGAAATGAACCGCGACGCATTGATCGTTGCATGAGTAACGCTACATTGGTAAGAATTTCTCACCAGTGCGGGAGGAATAGGCATGCCAGTCATTACCAATATCGAGGATCTGAAGCGGATCTACAAGCGGCGCACGCCGAGAATGTTCTACGATTATGCTGAATCCGGCAGTTGGACAGAACAGACTTTCCGCGAAAACGTCAATGATTTCAGTAAGATCCGCCTGCGCCAGCGGGTTGCGGTTGACATGACCAACCGCAGCACGGCGACGCAGATGGTTGGTCAGGACGTCTTCATGCCTGTCGCGCTCTCCCCGGTGGGCCTGACCGGGATGCAATGCGCCGATGGCGAGATCAAGGCCGCCCGCGCCGCGGAAAAATTCGGCGTGCCCTTCACGCTCTCGACGCTGTCGATCTGTTCCATCGAGGACGTCGCCGAGCACACAGAAAAACCGTTTTGGTTTCAGGTCTATACGCTGACCGACGACGACTACATGAAGCGCCTGATCAACCGGGCGAAGGATGCGGGCTGTTCGGCGCTTGTCATCACGTTGGACCTGCAAATGCTTGGCCAACGGCACAAGGACATCAAGAATGGCCTCTCCGCCCCGCCGAAACCGACGCTGGCCAACATGGTCAACCTCGCCACCAAGTGGCGCTGGGGCCTCGGCATGCTGGGCACCAAGCGGCGCAGTTTCGGCAACGTGATCGGCCATGTGGAGGGGATCACCGACCCCGCCTCGCTGACTGCGTGGACGGCGGAGAAATTCGACCACGCGCTCGACTGGGACCGGGTCAAGCAGTTGATGGATATGTGGGGCGGCAAGGTGATCCTGAAGGGTATCCTTGATCCCGAGGACGCCGTGACAGCCGCCGACCTAGGCGCCGACGCGATTATCGTGTCCAACCATGGCGGGCGGCAACTGGACGGCGCGCTGAGTTCCATCCGCACGTTGCAGCCGATCCTCGATGCGGTGGGCGACCGGGTCGAGGTGCATCTCGATGGCGGCATCCGATCCGGTCAGGACGTGCTGAAGGCCGTCGCCATGGGGGCCAAGGGCACCTATATCGGGCGCGCCTTCGTTTACGGGCTCGGCGCCATGGGTGAGGCGGGCGTCACGTCGGCGCTGGAGGTGATCCACAAGGAACTGGACACCAACATGGCGCTCTGCGGCGAACGGCTCCTGACCGATCTGGGGCGGCATAACATCCTTGTTCCCAAGGATTTTTCCGGCGACTGGCAGTAGTCGCTCGTCGCTCGCCACTGGCGGCTCCTCGCGGGGCGCGCCAGTGGCGAGCGACTTCTCAGGCCGCGCTGTCCAGGCCGCGCCCTTTCAGCAACGCCTCGACCCCCGGCATCCGGCCCCGGAAGGCGGTGTAAAGCGCCTCTGCCTCGGCGCTGCCGCCGGCCGACAGGATGTGGCGTTCCAGCCGCGCCGCCGTTTCCGGGTCGAAGGGATCGCCCGCCTCCTCGAAGGCTTCATACGCATCGGCATCCATGACCTCCGACCACATGTAGCTGTAATAGCCGGACGAATACCCGTCCCCGGCGAAGACATGCGCGAAATGCGGCGTCGCGTGGCGCATGACGATGGCCTCTGGCATCCCCAGTCGCGCCAGCGTTTCCGCCTGCGCCGCCATCGGGTCGGCGGGTGCCGGGCCGTCGTGGAAATCGAGATCGACCATCGCCGAGGCGATATATTCCACTGTCTGGAAGCCCATGTCACAGGTTTGCGCCGCCAGAAGCCGATCCATCAGGTCGCGCGGCATCGCTGCACCGGTCTCGACGTGGCGGGCGTGTTTTTCAAGCACCTCCGGCTGATCCAGCCAGTGTTCATAGAGCTGGCTCGGCAATTCCACGAAATCGCGCGCCACCGAGGTGCCGGAGATCGAGCCATATGTCACGTCCGACAGAATCTGGTGCAGCGCGTGGCCGAATTCGTGGAACAACGTGCGCGCGTCGTCATGGCTCAGCAGCGCAGGCGCCCCCTCTGCCGGCTTGGCGAAGTTGCACACGTTGACGACGATGGGCCGTACCTCGCCATCAAGCTTCGACTGCGAGCGCATCGCCGAACACCACGCGCCCGACCGTTTCGAGCCGCGCGCGAAGTAATCGCCGAAGAAAACGCCCATGTGGCGGCCGTCTCGCGTCACCTCCCATGCGCGGACATCGGGGTGATACACCGACGCGTCGAGCGGGCGAAACTTCAGCCCGAACAGACGGTTGGCGCAGTCGAACGCCGCCGCGATCATGCCGTCGAGCTGGAAATACGGTTTCAACTCCGCCTCATCCAGATCATGCTCCGCCACGCGCCGCTTCTGCGCGTAATAGCGCCAGTCCCACGCCTGCAACGGGCCGTTGACGCCATCGCCCTGCATCATCCGTGTCAGGATCTCGCCATCATGTTCCGCCTGCGCGCGGGCCGGTTCCCAGACCGCCATCAGCAGCTCTCGCACCGTGTCGGGCGACCCCGCCATCTCGGTTTCGAGCTTGAAGGCGGCGAAACTTTCGTACCCCAGAAGCGTCGCACGCTCCTCGCGCAGGCGCAGCACCTCGGCGGCCAATTCCCGGTTGTCGGTCTCACCGCCATTCGCGCCGCGCGCGGCCCAGGCCTTCTGCGCCTTTTCGCGCAGGTCGCGGCGCGGGCAGAATTGCAGGAACGGCACGATCAGCGAGCGCGACAGCGTCACCACCGGGCCGTCCGCGCCCTTTTCCCGGCCCGCCGCGCGGGCGGCATCGACGACGAAACCGGGCAGGCCGTCGAGGTCCTCTTCGGCCAATTCCATGAACCATGCCCGTTCATCGGCCAGAAGGTTCTGCATGAATTGCGTGCCCAGCACGGCCAGCCGCGATTTCACCTCGGTCAGCCTGTCGCGATCCGCACCGTCCAGTGCCGCGCCGGCGCGGGTAAAGCTGCGATGCGTCAGGTAGAGCACCCGTTCCTGTTCCGCTGTCAGGCCAAGCGCCGCGCGTCCCTGCCACAGCGTATCGACCCGCTGCCAGAGTGCGCGGTTATTGGTGATCTCCGACGAATAGGCTGACAGTTTCGGCGCCATATCGCGTTGCAGCGCCTCGCGCGCCGGGTTGGCATCGGCACCCGCGAGGTTGAAGAACACGCCCGCCACCCTGTCAAGCAACCTGTCGGCGCGGTCCAGTGCTTCGATCGTGTTGGCGAATGTGGGTGGTTCGGAATTGTCGGCGATGGCGTTCACCGCCGCGCGGCCCTCTTGCAGCGCGGCATCCAGCGCCGGGGCAAAGTCCTCGTCGGTGATGGTATCGAACGGGGGCAACGCGAAAGGTGTGGTCCAGTCGGCGAGCAGCGGGTTTGTCATGCAAGTCTCCTTTTCCTGTCCTAGATAGGCGCACCGCGCGCCGGGTTCGAGCCTCTTTTCGGGAATTGGCCTGTCGCTCTGGCGTCACGCTGGAAGGGGGCCGGATCGCGGCGCGCCACAAGCCCGGCCTTGCGTGGCCGGACACTCCGCAGGTTGACGCTGCGGCCTGATCCGCCGCGCCGGGATCGCGCGGATCAGGCCCCGTGATACTGTGCCAGAAGATCAACCTCTTCGCGCGATCCCAGGATCACCGGAACCCGCTGGTGATGCCCTTCGGGCAGGAGATCGAGCAGCGGCCCGTGCCCGGTCGATGCCCTGCCGCCCGCCTGTTGCGCGATCAGGGCCATCGGATTGCCTTCGTAAAGCAGTCGCAGCTTGCCGCCCTGGTGCCGGTTGGCGGCATCGGCGGGGTAGAGGAAAACACCGCCACGCATCAGGATGCGGTGAACGTCGGCCACCATCGACGCGGTCCAGCGCATGTTGAAGTCCCGCCCGCGCGGGCCAGACTTGCCGGCAAGGCATTCGTCCACGTAGCGCCGCACCGGCGCGTCCCAGTGACGATAGCGGGAGGTGTTGATGGCGAATTCCGATGTCGCGGCGGGGATCGTCATGCCCGGATGGGTCAGGCGGAAATCGCCAGTCCCGTTCTCGCAGGAAAACCCGTTGACGCCGTCGCCGGTGGTCAGCACCAGCATCGTTGCCGGGCCGTAGATCGCGTAGCCTGCACAGATCTGCCGCCGACCGGGTTTCAACACGTCGCGCGACCCATCCACATCGACCCGGCAGACGGAGAATATCGACCCGACAGACAGGTTGACGTCGATGTTGGAAGACCCGTCAAGCGGATCGTAATACAAAAGGTAGTCGCCTTTTTCCGGCGTCTTCAGCCATGTGACCTCGTCGACTTCTTCGCTGATCAGCGCGGCCAAATGCGGAGAGTTGGAACAGATCCTTGCGAATTCGCGATCGGCGACCACGTCGAGTTTCTTTTGATCCTCGCCCTGAATGTTGGTTCCCCCAGCGGCCCCCTGCATGCTTTCGAAGGCTGCGTTGCGGATATGGTTGCCGACGACGCGACAGGCGGCGGCGACGTCCTCTATCAGGAAGATCAGGCTTGGGTCCAGACCGGCCGCTCCGGTCTGCGATGTCAGCACCCGGCGAAGGGTCGGCTTGCTATCGCGCGCCATCGGTCAGACCGCGATCGTTGCCGCGACGGCGCGTTTCCACGCTGCGTATTTCATCGCGCGGGTGTCTTCGGTCATCGCCGGTTCGAACCGCCGCTCCAGCGCCCAGGTCTGCGCGAACTCGGCTTGGCCCGGGTAGATCCCGGCCCGCTGCCCGGCCAGCCAGGCCGCCCCCATGGCGGTGGTTTCCAGCACTTGCGGGCGGTCGACCGAAGCGCCGATGATGTCGGACAGGAACTGCATCGCAAAATCCGAAGCGCTCATGCCGCCATCGACGCGCAGCACCGCCTCGCCTTTCTGGCCCATGTCGGCCTGCATCGCCTCCAGCAGGTCGCGGGTCTGGTAGCCGACGCTTTGCAGCGCGGCGCGCGCCAACTCCGCTGGGCCGGAGCCACGCGTCAGCCCGAAGATCGCGCCCCGGCAATCGGGCTTCCAGTAGGGGGCGCCAAGCCCCACGAAGGCCGGCACGAGGATGACGTCCTGCGCGTCGTCGGCGGAGTCTGCCAGCGGCTGCGTCTCTTTCGCCTCGCGGATGATCTTCAGCCCGTCGCGCAGCCATTGCACCACGGCGCCGGCCACGAAGATGGAGCCTTCCAGCGCATAGGTGGGGGTGCCGTCCAGCTGGTAGGCAATGGTGGTCAACATCTTGTTGCGCGATGCAACAGGCGTGGTGCCGGTATTCAGCAGCGCGAAACAGCCCGTGCCGTAAGTCGCCTTCAGCATTCCCGGCTCGAAACAGGCCTGCCCGAGCGTCGCCGCCTGCTGATCGCCCGCCACGCCGAGGATCGGGACCCCCCGACCAAAGAGATCGGACCGCGTGGTGCCGAAATCGGCTTCGCAATCCTTGACCTCCGGCAGCATTTCGACGGGAATGTCGAAGAGGTCGCAGATGGTGCGGCTCCACCGGCCCTTGTGGATGTCGTAAAGCATCGTGCGCGCGGCGTTGGTCGCATCCGTCACGTGCGACGCGCCGCCGGTCAGCTTCCAGATCAGGAAGGTATCGACGGTGCCGAACAGCAACTCGCCCCGGCGGGCGCGGGCGCGGGCCCCCTCGACATGGTCGAGGATCCACTTCAGCTTGGTGGCCGAAAAATAGGGATCGACCAGCAGCCCGGTGCGCGCGGTGATCCTGTCGCCATGCCCGGCCTCGCGCAGTTCGGCGCAGAAATCGGCGGTGCGCCGGTCCTGCCAGACGATGGCATTATGGATCGGCGCGCCCGTGGTCCTGTCCCAGACAAGCGTGGTTTCGCGCTGGTTGGTGATGCCGATGGCGGCGATGTCCCTCGGGCCGAGGCCGGCCTTCTCGATCGCCGCGCGGCAGGTGGAAGCGGTGGTCGACCACAGGTCCGAGGGGTCATGTTCTACCCAGCCCGAGCGCGGGAAATGCTGCTCGAATTCCTCCTGCGCGGTGGCGACGACCAGCAGGTTGTCATCGAACACGATTGCGCGGCTGGAGGTGGTTCCCTGGTCGATGGCGAGGATATGGGTCATGGTCTGGCACCGAGGCTCGTTGTCATTTCCTTGGTGGGCGAGGCACGGCCGCCCGTTTTGGGGAGGTTCGCGGAAAGCCCTGCAATGTGCAAGGCCGTCGCGGCAGCGCCGCTATGCTGCACCGGCCTTCAGCCGTGCGGCGCGCTCTGCCATCCATGTGTCGATCCGCTCGATTTCGTCGGCGGTCAGCCGCAGGCCGAGCTTGTTGCGCCGCCACACCACGTCGTCGGCCCGGCGCGCGTATTCGCGGTCCATCAGCCAGGTGATTTCGCGTTCGCGCAGGGTTGCGCCGAAGTCTTCGCCAAGGTCGGTCTCACACGTCGCATCGCCCAGAACCTGCCCGGCCTCGGTGCCATAGGCGCGGATCAGGCGGCGCGCCCAGACATCGGTCAGGAACGGGTAGTCGCCGCGCAGCCGGGCGATCAGCGCCTCGACCCCGTCAACCGGGAAATCGCCCCCCGGCAGCGCCACGCCCGCCGTCCACCGCCCCGGCGTGCCGGGAAAGAACGGCCTTATCTTGTCGAGCGCACCTTCCGCCAGCCGCCGGTAGGTGGTGATCTTGCCGCCAAAGACGTTGAGGATCGGCGCGCCGCCCTCCGCCTCGACCGTCAGCGTGTAGTCGCGCGTCGCCGCCGTCGCCGAGGAGGCACCATCATCGTAAAGCGGGCGCACGCCGGAATAGGTCCAGACGATATCGTCGTCGCTCAGCTTGTTCTTGAAATACTGGTTGGCGAAGTCGATGAGATAGCGGCGTTCATCCGCCGTGCAGACCGGCTTTTGCGACGGGTCGGGGTGGTCCGCGTCGGTGGTGCCGATCAGGGTGAAGTCGGTCTCGTAAGGGATTGCAAAGATGATGCGCCCGTCGGTGCCCTGGAAAAAATAGCACTTGTCGTGATCGTAGAGCTTGCGGGTGACGATGTGGCTGCCGCGCACGAGGCGGACCGTCTCGCTGGAATTCAGCCGCAACTTTTGCTGGATGATGTCACCCACCCAAGGGCCGGCGGCATTGATCAGCATCCTTACCCAATGCTCGCATTGCGTGCCGTCCCCGGCCTCGGTCAGAACGCGCCACAGCCCATCCTCGCGGGTGGCCGAGATCACTTTGGTGCGCGTCAAGATCCGCGCGCCGCGCGCTGCGGCGTCGCGGGCGTTCAGCACCACGAGGCGCGAATCCTCCACCCAGCAATCGGAATACTCGAAGGCCTTGGCGAAGCGGTCGTCCAATGGCGCACCCTCCGGCGTGCCTTGCAAAGACAGCGTCCGGGTGCCGGGCAGGATCTTGCGACCGCCCAGGTGATCGTAAAGAAACAGCCCCAGCCGGATCAGCCAAGCGGGCCGCCGCCCCTTCATCCACGGCATGAACAGACCCATAAGCCGCGAGACCGGCGTTCCGCCCTCGAACCGCATGTCCTTGTGATAGGGCAGCACGAAGCGCATCGGCCAGCTGATATGCGGCATCGCGCGCAGCAGAACCTCGCGTTCGATCAACGCCTCGCGCACCAGCCGGACCTCGAAATATTCAAGGTATCGCAGCCCACCATGAAACAGCTTGGTCGAAGCCGAGGAGGTCGCCGAGGCAAGATCGTTCATCTCGGCCAGCACAACGCTCAGGCCGCGCCCCGCAGCGTCCCGCGCGATGCCGCAGCCGTTGATGCCGCCGCCGATGATAAAGAGATCGTGGATGTGCTCTGTCTGCGAACTGCGCACGTTGTCCTCCTCTACGCGACGTCGTCCCCTGCGAGACGCTACGTTTGGACTTGAAATTACGCCAGATCACGCGCCAACGAAAGGTATTTCGTTCGTTTTCTTTCGTTGTGCGATTTTCGTATGATGCTCAGAGGGTTGAGACCTCCGATTTCGAACCCGACCGACAGATCTGCGGTCAGATTCACCGCCGCCGCCGACCGCAAGAGACTCTCGGCGGAAGGGATGCGCGCTCTGGTAGAGCACGACGAGCCAACGAACATTGTCAAACCGGCCCTGAAGGTTCGACAATGTTTCCCGTAAGGGATTGATTTTATTGATCTGAAAAGAGTGGATGACGGAGGGGACGGGCCTGCGGTCTAACCTTCTCTGGAAGCGCGTCAGGCCCTTGGCAGATTAGCGCCACAGAATTGCCGTCTGCATCCCCAGACGTGCGACATCTTGACTGATCGTCTTATGCCGATTGACGCATGTACGCAAAGAGCCTATTTGCGTATTAACGCATAAGCGCAGGAGCACATAATGCCGATTGCCATTCTTTCCGCCTTGTCCGAACCCACCCGCCTTGGCGCGATCCGAATTCTGGCCGACGGAGGCGAACATTGCGTCTGCCAGATGATGGCCCGCCTTGACGCAACGCAAAGCCGGATGTCGCGCCATATGCAAACCCTCAAGCAGGCCGGTCTGGTGACCGACCGGCGCGATGCGCAATGGGTGCGCTACCGGCTGAACCCCGATCTGCCGCCGCAGATGCGGGCCATCCTCGATGCGGTTCTGACCGCCGCTGAAATAGAAGAAAGGCAAGCCGCATGAGTATGCAGCTTTCATCCCGTCCGAACCCGCAGTCCGACTGGCTGTGGCATCTGGGCCTTGTGGCCTTTGTCGCGCTCTGGTGGCTGGTCTATCAGCAACTGATCGCGTTTTCAGAGCTTGTCACCGCGCTGTTCCCGGTGGGGTTGCGTCTCGAAAGTGGTGGAAATT
>Ga0210025_1000875_pt1 | contig 35887 bp, 23 predicted proteins | sample CryGeyme20150102_FD_183989 | JGI IMG/M metagenome (GOLD analysis project Ga0210025, IMG submission 183989) | Groundwater microbial communities from Crystal Geyser aquifers in Utah, USA - Crystal Geyser metaG 2015-0102 (SPAdes) (version 2) | ecosystem: Environmental > Aquatic > Deep subsurface >... | reverse complement strand
GCGTGTCACCCAATTTAAATAGTAGATCCTATCCTCCTCCATGGAGGGTGTGGTCCGGTTGTGATCAACTATGTCACCCTTCGGGGTGCCAATGGTTGCCTTCGGGTGGCCTTGGCGCCCTGCGGGTGCCATAGTTGTGATCCCCGTAAATTAGATGTTCAATTTTTTTTTCTTATTTGTTTTGATGAGGTCGTGATACTTCATTATCAGGTACTCGGAGTACTTCAACTATAACACAACCCCAACCAAAGCACGACTTGCTTCTCGGTTGATTTGGAGAAATAAATAATAATATCTTATTGCTGCCTGTCACATCAAAGCTTAAGCTACAATCAGACGTATAAAGACAATGCCCACCAAAACGAAGAATACACAAGGATCGAAGGACGCCAACGATATGTTTTTGCTGGAGACACCCTTCGATCAATGGACGGCCGATCAATTGGCAGATTATTTCAAACAAAAAGCCGGCGAACTGGGAGGAGATTACAGCGAAATGTTTGCCAATGAACGAATCACTGGTAAGATCGCCCACCGCTTAAAAGATCAAGATCTTAAGGATATGGGAATCGACAGCGTCGGAGACCGTTTGACAATTATGGAAGAGATCGAAAAGATTGCAAACATTCACCAGCAAAAAGATCGGGAAAGAGTTCTTTGGGAAGGATCAGAGGAGCTCTACTTCAATTGCTGGGATAGGCTTTTTAGTACCTGCTGTGGTTGCTGCCCTGATGATCCCGACCAGTACAAATTGACCGGGACGCATCTGACCATCAAACACATCGATCCAGTGCGCTGTGGACCTGTACGGTGTTGCTGTGGCATGAAGTATCATATTGACAATGTAGATATCTCTCACATCACCGATGCCGATGTACGAGGAGTACCACCAAGCTGTTGTCAACAAGTCTGCTGTGGAAAGACACAAGAACACATTTACGTCAAGGCGGACGGTGAAACCAAAATCTTGAAATTGACCAAAGAAGAAGGTGCACCTGTTGCTCGAAAAATTCTAAATCAGGTGGAAATAATGCAACGCATGGAGCGAAACTAAATGTAACGAGTAAGGATGCCGGCTTTCTGTTATGGAAACGAAGAAGAGTTTTGTTTTGGTTGTAGCTTGCTGCTAAGGACAGTTGTGATTGATTGAAAGAGCAGAAAGTGTAGCTGGGTTGAACTAGGTCCGTGGACCCTTGCAGGAATAATATGACGTGATCTCTTGTGACATGTATACTCATTTATTGCTCGGATAGTGAACGACGGCAAAACAACAGCTGCCTCATCCTAGATACTTCTTGGCAGCCACCATACCGACACCAACAAAATTACCATCCTACATAGCTAGGTTGCTACGAACATTCTCTCGTCTTGTCTTTCACTGGATTGATGTTTTGTCTCTTGGTGAACACTTAGCCAATAGCTGCTATAAGGAACTTTGGGTTGCATTTTTAACCTAAGCAAATTTCGTCGCACTTCTTCAGTTCTACGAATCCACTGGATTCCCTGTAGCCACTTCATATTAACAAGGACATCCCGAAAAATGGAGATTGTAATACTAACAGTAAAGAATAAAAGCAGTATGCACTTGAGAGATTTCTCATCAAATCAATAGTAATTGCTCGCTGAGATTACGCCCGCAGAAATATTGATCAAAATGTGACGTAAAAATGCCATTTACTTCTCTAGTCCACTGCCGTCCCATAGGTCAAGATCTGAAAGTAGCTCGTCACTCGATTGTTACCAGGGTACCAGGTACGTATTACACTGGGGCTGTGCTGGCAGTGGAGGGACGGCTATTCGATTTAACTTTTATTAATTCTTTCGGTTCCAGATTGCTTTTAAAACTCTCAGAATTCGAATTTCAAATGTACCAGTACCAACAGTCTTTACACGGCTTCATTCTGAACAAATACGCTACAAAAACTTGTTCTTACTCCAATACGGTACCGTACCAGGTAGCAATCTATTCTTACCATTCGTTGCTTCTTTTAGCTAGGTACCTGGTGCTAGGTACCACTAGTAGGCCTAGTAGGTACCAGGTACTACCTAGAAGTAATTCTTTCACACTTTCCTTGGCTCTAGGCCCAAGATGCTGACAAGATGGTAATTTCTAACGTAAGACTGGGTAATTTTTATTTCTACCGTAGTCTTGTAGACTACGGTACCAGCTACAGTACTCTACAAGGTACGGTACTACGTAGACTAACACGGTAGTAGGTACTACCTGGTAATCTGAACGTTGTGGATCGCAGCTGTCTTGCTTGAAGGATGAATAAAAAATGAATAATGATGACGTATTTTGCCTTGATGTGGCAATCGAACAGGTACCGTACCAGGTAATCGTAAATTTCGAAAGAAAGTCCTGCTTTTATCAAGTACCTGGTAGTAGACTAGTACCAGGTAAGTAAGTTTTATTATTAAGGCGCACTCGTAGGTGGGACATATTTATTGAAAGCATTCATCTGGTTCGTAATACAGAAATACTGAAGGTTTTTACTAGTCAGATGCCTAAGATCAGCGAGTGTGAGAATAAGTACTTCCCAGACTCAAAGGAGTATTTTGTATAAGAATATTCTTTTAATGTTGATGAAAAGCATTCATAGTCTTGTAAATCTTATAAATTCTTAGATAATTATTTTTTCGACCATCTGTGTTTTGTTTTTATAACAGCGAGCGCGTTTTCCCTTCCAGCAGTACCTAGAGTACGGCACTCATCAGAGGGTCTGTTCTCTGTTGCGGTACCGAACTTCGGCAACTACGAGCTACTACCGTAGCAGTTAGAGCTGTAATGTCACCTGAACTAGAGAGCTACTACCACCATAACGTACTACTACTATTATTAGACTACCGGTACCAGGTAGTATTGGCATACTGCGGCAACTAAGAGTTGTTTGAAGTAACACTCTCCAACTTCAGCCGATAATAAGCCAAAGCAACTGTTTACCTGGTAGACACTCTTGAATACCTGGTACAGCACAGCAGTATTACTAGTACCAATACTCGATTAAAATTAGCAACTGTTACGTCGAAGAACACAACGGAATCAAGATCACTCTACACAACACACTACTTGATCTCTGACAAAATTTAATATCAATCCTTTTTTCCATATTATAATACAGCTTGTGGCACAAGTTGTATCATCCTACAAACGGAGCGTTGCTATTATTCTTGTAGTAGGACCAGCGTAATTTCAGTTGCCTGACAATACCATCTAATTCTCCTTGACGCAATGATCGGCAGAATCAACAGATCTAATTTGTCTTCGAACGCACCACACATAATCATGGACGACAACAGTATCTCGGACACCAACAGCGAGGCCGAACTATCGCAGAAGAAAACATCGACTAGCGCTGCCTACGAGATGGTCCCGTTACTACCTGGATTTGAACCCACTGAGTTGGATGTAATCTGTGCAAGGTATGTACACTGTACACTGCTTCCTTGCCAGACCTATGCCATCCACATCATCTGCCATCTACTACTAGTACATCTAGAAGTAGTACTTAACCTCTCACAGTCGGGGGCCTAGGTTTTATAATTATTTGCTTTTTTCCACTCCTAACATAACTTTCCCTCTACTCTTTTTGAACCAAATTCACAGAGGTAAAGGAGCTTTCAACCACCCAGGGTAAGTTAACTATTTACTTCGTCTGTGAATAGACGAGAAGAATCCTAGCTTACCTCTTTTTTTTTTGATTCACTACTAACCACCCCCGATCTCACAGAAACATACGCTTCCGCGCCCTCGTACAAGACCAATTGCACAGCTACTCATCTTCGACTTCCAAAATGGAAAAATCAAAGATTGTTCGAGACATTATTGAATCTGTTCGCCAAGCAAGTCCTCAAGGAGGTTTTGTCAAAAAGGTAAACGGGGAATGGTTTGACGTGGGAGAGCGAGCGAGACGCGAAAAGACCGGTCAACAGATTCGAGATTTGTTGCATCACGATTACAAAAGCAGCACAAAGGCCAAGGCTAGGACACGCAAGAATCAAAAAGGACCGGCCGACAGATTACCGCCGAGAAGTGTCTCAGCGCCAAAGTCATCTTCGATGGGGTCTTCTGGCTTTCCCTCGACTAACCGCACCGGTAGCTCCTTACCAAAACGGATCGTCACATTGGACTCACAAGCTAGGGCCTCCATTCAAAATATTGGCATGCAGTACCGCATGCGCCAGAATAGCGACCCCGATATGGCAAAAGGCCCCGGTGAACTTGAGCCGTTTCAAGGGTGGAGCCTGGCCAACCAGCAGTCACAGCAGCAACCACTGCAAGGAAGTGAATATCAGGCGAATCTGAATCTTGCTAATTTTATGCAGCAGCAGCAGCAACAGCGACAGCTAATTTCTAACCAGAACGAGCCGCTTCAATTCCAGCGTCAAATGTACCAGCAACAGAATCAATTGTTTTCGCAACAACAGATGATGCAGCAAAACAGCTTCTTTTTCAACCAAGACCAGCAAGTCCCTAACAACAGCTTCGCTGCCTCACAGCAATCTTCTTTATTGGCCATGCAGCAGCAGCACATGCAACAGCAACAGTTTAATGCCAACAAGGTGGCCAACAGCATGGCCAATCTTTCGGGTCTCTCTGAAAACAATTCTTTCATGATGAATGCTGGAAACACCAGAAGTTCCCAGACCTTCCTTCCGAACAATAACATGAGCTCTATGGGTACTTTCCCAGTCAACAGTCAGCACTTTAACAGCAACAACAACAGCATGATGCCTATTGTTTACGATAATGACACGTCTGCGAGCACAATGCCGATGGAAGAATCTGCTTCGTCGTATGAAGATTCCTACAGTAGCCATGCCTTCCATAATAGCCATAACAGCAACAACCTAGGTTGAGCTGTCGCCGAATGACTTTGATCGGGGAACGACGTGACAGGAATCAAGTTTTAATAGTCCATGCCCACGAGATCTTTGCAGCGGCGTAAAATCTGGCGTGATGGACGCGCGACAATTATTTTATGTCTTTATTAGTTAATCAATCCTTTCATAATTCTTTGTGCCAACAAATACCGGTTTGAAAAATAGAGTACCGTAACTTACACGGCTCTCACGTTTCTTGTCGCAGTAGAAAAATGACACAAACAAGCGCATCTGTACAAGGGCGATTTGGAAACACGTACTAGAATAGAGTTCATAAACTGCTTTTCTTGTTTCTTGTTATCAAACATTACTTGTTGTTGTTTCGAGACCAAAAGCGAACAACAATGGATGCAATGCGAGCTGATGAGAGGTGGTACTGCTGCTAACTGTGCTTTTAAAAACAACGACATCGAAGCTGGCGGATCGAGTGATGATTTTCCGCGCGGTTACTGTTTTTGGTTTTTGTCGATTTCCCATTATTTGTACCTGGTAGAATACAGCAATTATTCTCGATGGTTTGTTGAAGGTTGAGGGAAAACGCGCACCATATAGCTAGCCATGCCGCTTACATCCATTCTACAGGAGTGTAGCAGAGAGTCTCGGGCCATTTTTCTCAGAAATAACTTACTAGTATGACAACAGCACAAACAATGCAGAGAGGTATGGGACGAAATCTTTTGAGCCTATTCGGACTACCGACGCATGGGATTTAAAAATCGTTCAGTTTGTTCATGTTTTGAAATCGTCATGATGTACCAGTACTAGCTACAAGGTACTACTAGTACGCATTACCGTACCTGGGAGTGGTAGACTAGTCTACTGTTATGATGTGCGGATGTCAATAGATACAGATCCACCGTGATCCCAAACCTATCGCATACTACCTAGTAACAGAAGTTGTGAGCCTCTTGAAATACACTGTAGAAAATCGGTTAATGGCCGCTTCTTGCTTGGTACCAGGGTACCCTGGTACGTGGTACTACCAGGTACAGTACCAGATAGTACAGAATCCTTAGTAGTAGTACTACGTAGTAGTAGTACCTGGTATGGACAAGCATGTTCACCACCAGCAGTCATAAATCGTACTTACTACTGGTACATACCAGGTACGAAACTGAAACTAGTACAGGCCGTTCTACGCAACCGGCAAGCGAACCGGGTCCCACTTGACCTTGAAGTGTGTATTAGGCTCTCACCAATCCACCGAATTTGATCCGATCACGAACCAAATAAAATAATTTTATTATCACAAATCACAAAAAGAAACTCAAAATATTAACCGGGAGAAATGCCATCTTTCCAGATCGCAAAGCAAGTATCGGCAGCCTATAATATGTACGTGAATCCTCATGGGATGAAGTGCCTCGACCCCTCCTTCCAAATCGGACCGTACGACGTCTTGTGTGCACGTGGCAAAGCCGCGTACGATGCAGAAGGCAACCGACGCTTTCGACAGCTGGTTCAGCAACACCAGCAGGCATACAGCGAATGTAGCAACAAGCAAGAAAAGTCAAAAATAGTTTCGCACATCGTTAACACGGTCCGACAGGCCAGCCCGAACGGCGGATTCGTCAAGAAAATCAATGGTACGTACTACGAAGTCGGTGATCGCCATGCGAAGGAAAAGATCGGGCAAACATTCCGAGACTTACTGCACACCAAGTACGCTAGCAGTACAAAGGCGAAAGCCCGAGCTCGAGTACAGGTTCGCTGCCAAAGTCCACAGCCATCAAAGAAAATCAAAACCGACAAACCTCCCGTTTATAGTGTTGCAAGCAGTAGTCGTGCTGCTCTTCCTCCTGGCCGGCGTTACATAGAAGATTCCGGTGATCTTCGTTCTTCATTTTCAGTAGTCTCCGACGCCTCTGAGGACGGTATTGATCAGCGCCCTCGCCAGGTTCGAAGCAACGAAGTATCGATGCTTCCTCCATTGAAGGACGTTCACGTGCGAGTCCCTCGCACACGCCGCAGTACAACAAGTACTAGCTATAACCCATTTATTATGGATATTTTGCGAAGCAGCATCGAGACGTTTGATGGCAAACAGCAGCAAGCTGTGATGGACGAAAATAACCAAAATTTTGGTATCCATCAGCCACAACTAGTGTCCGTGGGCTTTCGTTCTCCTGGTGCTATTATGGCAGATCTTGAACCATTGTCCTTGACAAAAGACGATTCTGCAGTGGATAAGGTAGACTTTCACGATTCCAATAGCACCATAGAGACAGAGGCAATGAGCGAATACTCTCAGTTCGACTGGAGTCTTCCAAGAGATATATAATTTATGGGGAGTGCAGTTCCTAAGAATGAAATACAGGGAGGACTAGCTAGGATTGAGTGTGCAGTATGTTTGGACGATGTTCCCTTCAATAACTGCTTTCATAAAGTAATGCTGCAAATTTCTAATTTATGGTCAATTGTAATGCCATGTGCTACATTCGATAGTTACATTAGATATGCATAGCTGACGAGAGAAAGCCAATGAGCCTGGGCCTTTGTTGACTTCTACTCTCAGTACAGTAGATTACAAAAACGTTGTTGTATCCGTGCCTTTGTAAATAAAACCAGCGTGCTGGTGTGACTGGTCCAAATGGAGGACATAGCAACTCATCAAAACCAATTAAACGACAGACGTTTTGATGGATAGTCTTCTTTTGTGACTTTCAACTCTAGTACAATAAACATTATTTAACTTGACGGGTCGATCCTCGATTGGACGACAACCAAATGCGATGAGTGTACCGAAGGTGCCTTGTTGTAAATTTCTGCTCAATAGTGAAGCTAAAGTGTTACATTTCTTAATTGGAATGAGATCTTGGTCCTATTGAGAGATATCTCTCAGCGCTTCCGTCGCTTTGAGCAAGAGTAGACGCAGCTGAAAGAAGCAGTGATCAAGCGCGTACAGGAACGCGTCACCAATGATGAGATGAGTCGAGCAACAGAACCAGGGCAGTCATCTGTCGAGCCCTATACTAACTTGTCTGGTCGCGCCAAGCCTTATTTGAGCTATCTCTGCTTCGGTGGAAACGGTGACCCGAACATGGTTCTCTTCAGACAAACGCGGATTTCAATCTAGCTACTAATCGAGGACGTACTGTAGTTTGGAATAATGAATAGAGATCCGGGTGGATGGATAGAGTCCAGCCCCAACATGGTAGGAGTTTCATCGGCAGTTCAAAATAAGAGCTACGTCGACCTTTCCCAGCCAAAGTAAGATACAACTGTACGAACAGACTCTAGTAGAGTCGACTGGTCTCCTCCTAATAACAATAAATACTAAAAAAGTACTACTGCAGTCAACTAGTAGCTAGTAGTAGCTAGTACTAGCTACTGGTACTATCTACTAAATAGAGTCTAAATAACAAAAGACACCGTACTCACCCCAAATAAAAATATGTTAATCTTTTTCGATTGGTAGAGCTCAAGCTTTCTGTTTCTATCGTTTGATGATAGAACCAAATACCAAATACCAAATATGAAGTATATCCACACCACAATGGATTTTCGCAACTCGCTGTCGGCCTTGCTATCCTCGGCATCCATTCAGTATTTGCATTCCATACTGTCACGACCATTCCACTTCGCAAGCAGAGTATTCATCCTGGACGTTCCAAAAATTATGTTTACGTACCAATATCGCCAACGGAAACGTATTCAGACATCAAGAAGTCCTAACGTACGACGACAAGACTGCACTCTAGTCTGGGTGTTACAACAGCACTGACGGCACTCGACTCTCTCTGGCAGAATTCCCCCTATGCAACTGCTGCTTTCATTTGTGGCTTAAAGGCGTCAGCAGCGGATATGATCGCGCAGAAACGAGATTTGCGAAAGCGAAATGAAAAAGAGCAAACAGCTATGCAAATGAGTGCTGCTGCGGCAAATAATACAGCAACAGATGGTGCGGCAGCGGCAGCGGCGGCAGCAGGAGAAAGTGTCATTTATAACCCTGATATTTCTGGATCGGCTGTAATTCCATTTCCACCACCAGCACAAAAGAAGATGGAATGGAAACGCAATGCTGCCTTTATTGTATACGGTTCGCTCTACCAGGGTGTGACACAAGAGTTTGTCTACAATCACCTTTATCCTGTATGGTTCGGAACGGCAACCTCCATTCCCGTGGTTATCAGCAAGGTCTTGTTTGATTTGTTGGTTCAAACTACTGTAGTGACCCTACCCGTTGCCTATCTGACAAAATCGATTATATACCGCTACTCCTTTCGAGAGGCAATCCGACGATATGTGGACGACATCAAGAATCACGGACTCTTGAAAAAGTACTTTTTGCTATGGGGTCTTTTAATACTATTATTACCAGATAGAATAATGATAATATTATTATGTCGTAATAAAAATCATACGAGTAGACCTACAAAACAAGAAAGCTAGACCTGCCATAGCTTAGTAGTAAGTTGATTTTGGAATTTGGCACGGTTGACTGTCGGACTTTTCTAAAAATGACGTCTGCAGCTCGTTATTCATCCACCAGTGATTCATTCACATCCCTTGACAACACCAACAACGAACCTCCAACTTCCACATTCTTGTAAAGCACTAAAATTCAAAGATTCAGATGATATCCATGTCTTTGCCGCTACTTTGCCCTTGCTTCGATTACTCTGAGAACGACAGATAAAACTTGCGAGTATACCTTCCGACTCAGTACGTACCAGTTACCAGTGGACACTCCAGACTCCAGCACCATTAGCTGGCTTTCACATTTCACATCCGTTTATCAAGGCTTCCTCCTTTTGTCGGAGTTCGAGTTTCACTGCAGACTACAGCTCCTGATCGATCACTGCTTGGAAAGAAAGGATACGGATAGCTAGCATCGTATATCGTTATCTACATTTCCTATTAAGGATTCAGCAAAGTTTCATACAGTATTCCGCAATGCACAGAGAAATTCAGGAACGACGGAAAAGGAAACGTCAAAGAAATCATCATCATGGAGTACCAATCGCAACTACTAGACCAAACAAAATAAGAATCGGATTCTTGCTCCATGTCTTGCTTTCGCTTTCATTTTCACTACCGGAAAGCATCGTAGCGTTTGCATTTTCCTTCAACCAGAAGAGCTTCAGCTACTGCGGTGCTCTCAAGATACGACCAGGGCATGACAGAGGCACTTGCCTACAGTCCGCGAGCGGCGATGACAGTACTCCCGCAAGCAACAACAACAAGAAAAACAAGGACAACAATGAACTCAAAGATGTAGATCCCAAGAAGCAAGCGATATCGGCGTTATCCCAGCCCGTCTCCAAATCTGACGAAGCGTTAAATAATGACAGCCCAAGCGATGAATCTTCGTCGACCAATAATTTTAAAAACGAGGCCAGCCTGCTTCCACCGCCTATTATGAAGCCACAAAGATTCTCGAATCGTCCCAGCAAAAAAACAGCTAAAACAACAATGCACTCCAACAAGAAACATCTTCACAAGAAAAAGGACCAAGCAGTAATACCTCACGCACGGCCACGAAATGACAGACCTGGTGCTGGAAATGCGGCATCCACTACGACGAGAGATCGATATGTTAGTATGTTACCACCACCCCTTCAAGATCCGAATAAATATGGTAATGAAAACGATGAGAATAATGACGACAGCAGCCGCTTTTCTTCCAGTGATCAAGCTGTTCTGTCGTCGTGGGAACAATTCCTGGGTGCCAAGAGACGACCAGAGTCGGAAGGTACACACAGCTCGTCATCTTTGCCGAGTCCGATGCAATCAAACACTGGCAGCGATAACAGGAACGAAGACGATGATGATCTTCTCTCTGAACAATCGCCCAGCATGGCAAAATTGCCTTCCATTCATGATTTGTTCCCGCCTGATTTATCCACCAGTAGAAGGAACAATAGCAAAAAACGTGAAGAATCCGACAGTACTGCGAAATCGGATGGGACGAAAAAATCCAACAGCCGTTCGCAGCGCGGCCAACAACAACGCCAGCGTGATCGCGGGTCGAAAAAATCTAATTTTGTGGACTCAACAACGCTATTTGAAAACTTGTCGTCCTCTTCCAGTCAACACGGAAAGCAGCCGTCTTCCGAGGCCCGGAACGCTGAGAGTGAATCTCAAATAAATGAAACAAATGTTCTTCAGCAGTCACAGCAATCGCCGCTAGAGGGAGTTCTTCCGGTGAGTGACTTGTTTTATCGATCGGCACAGTCCATTGATCTAGGAGGAGATGACGAGGAGCTACCATTTTCGGCAGAACAGTCCGACCAACTGGCAGTGGACAACAACAAAGTCAAAATTCGCAGAAATCAGGCATCGGTTACTCCGTCCGAGAAGAAGATTACCGCAAAGTCTTCCAGCAGCAGCAAGATCCCAGGCAGTACAGCTTCAGAAAAGAAGGAGAAAACACCAAATGGTCGACGAAGGATGGTCCGTCGGGGCATGGAGATGCTAGTAGGAGGAGTTCCTATTAATGCAGACCCACCCCAGCGCAATATTGAAATGTGGTACGATACCAGGCAGCCTTGGTATGCCGCCATTTCTGTCAACACGAAAGATTTTGGACCGTTCTTTCATTCCGATAGCCAGCACCTGCTCACTCGCACCGAGCTTGGCTTATTTTGCGAATTTTTTGTTCACTACACTATGAAATGGGGTGTTTGCCCACGAGAATTGCGTTCCATTGCTCAGCAGTATCTAGAAGAGGATCATGCAGCTGTCGAACAAAACGATGTTCCGATGGACGCTCTTTTATCGAATGCTAGTCCGATGAAATCATCCACTCGAGAGTCGGTTGGAGAAGGCAAATTGACTCTCAGTCCAGATTATGACGATCCCAACCTTCTAGATATGGAAGCACGCATGGAAGAGGTCGCTACGTCTGGCATTTTCGATCTGGACGCTTTCAAAGCTGAACTATTGGATGCTGCTGCAGACGGAAAGTCAATGAAATCTGCCCACCAGAGTGCCATTCTTGGAGTAGAAGCAGGCCCGGAAATTTTCAAAGGTTTCGGAAAGCCTGCCAGATCTAAGTCAAGAGGAAACAAAAAGTCAAAGGGAACCGACAGAGCAGCTGAAGTTCTTATCTCGCATTTAGTTCTCCACTTCACTCTCGGAGTTACCCAAACAGAAGTTGAAGACGGCGAGAATGCCTGGAAAGATGTATTAAGGCGCGGAATTATGTCTTGTGTGAACAAAGAGCTACAACATTCTTCTATCATTGCGAAAAACGACGCTAACAAAATTGAGCTGCGTATCCAAGAGGTGGCTGTAGCTATTAAGGAGCTGAAGGAAACAGACGATGGTCTCACCTCAATTACATCAGAGGCTACAATATTTTGCGAGCCTCAAAATTACAAGGGTGGTGACGCAGAAAAGCATCTTCTTCGAATAACGAATGCACTGGAACGTGCAGTTGACGATGGCGACCTTCGGGTGGCGTTGGCAGCCGCAGCGCGGAACGAAGAACGATGGTCGCCTGAACTTCGCGAGCGAATCTATGAGGAATTTTTGTTCGAAGAGGAAGCTGAAGACAACGTCTTGCTGGAAAATGAAAGTGGCGAGGAAGAACGAATCGCGAGTACTGCTGGCAGTACCGTACCTGAGCGAAGTGCTGAATCAATGTTTGGAAGCAGCAGCGGTATAACATGGGATTATTTCCAAGGAAACGCGGCGAATGCTCCATTTCAAGGAAAACTAGGCCCTCGGCTGCTAGAAGCGATGGAAGCGCGAGCGAACGAAAATCCTCCTAAAGTGATAGCTGTCGGCGATGTTCACGGCTGCGTCGATGAATTACAAGATCTACTGAAAGAATGCGAGTACTACCCTGGGGATCTTATCGTCTTCTTGGGAGACCTTGTGAGCAAAGGTCCAGACAGTATTTCAGTTGTACAAATGTCTCGCGAGATTGGAGCTATGGGCATACGGGGGAATCACGATTTTGAGGTCATTCGTTGGCACCAAGCCATTAAATCAGGTGAGTGCGTTGTTTGTTTTCACTTTTTGCTCATGATTTTGCGTATGTATTTCCGATGTAACGTATCCATTCTTCTAAGCGTTTGCTCATTTGTTTCACATATCTCGCAAGGCGTTGATCCTCCGGTCGTTGGGTCTGAGCATTACTATGTTGCGTCCTGTTTGTCGAAAGCTGACATTCAATGGCTTTATAGTCTACCTTGGTATATTGCATCCAAAGATTTAAGTGCTCTTTTTGTACACGCCGGCTTTGTTTCCGGCATTCGATTGCAAAAGCAGAATCCCCGCCTCATGATGAACATGCGAAGTATTTTACCTGATGGCACTGTGACTTCCAAATTTTTCAACAATTGGCCCTGGGCTCGATTATGGGATGGTCCCCAGACTGTTTACTTTGGACATGACGCCGACCGTGGCTTGCAGCAATACGAGCACGCGATTGGTTTGGATACGGGGTGCGTATACGGTGGGCGACTGACCGCTTGCATCCTTCCCGAGAAACGCCTCGTCAGCGTTAGCGCTCGTCGTGAGTACTTCAAATACCGACGAAAGCATTACGACTAGAGACAATATGGCAGAGTTTTATGGTAACTGTTGCTCTCTGCGGAACAAGAATCACTGTTGTTGAGCGGTTTTTTCAAAAGTGGACCGATTTCGACAAAAATGGCCGACTTTGTTCGAGATGGGCTCTCATCCTCATCGAATATCAGCTCCGGCTGCTATCGCCTTAGAATGTCAACTCCTACACAGGGACGCTAGACTAATGATCTCTTCTTTGACTAGCCAGCTATTCTAGGTAACTCCTGTACATGAACGCCAGACAACTATGCTGTTCTTCCACTCTAGTACTGTAGCCTGTAGCTAAGTAGGTGAATTCAAGCGAGGCGCACGATTGCCGTCTTGGAACATGATGACCAGTATGCCACTTCAATTTCCAACGCAACAGTCAGGAGAGAAAAGAGTTCCAATTTGAGAAACGTTTCAGAATTTCACTGACGCCAGTCAACTCTGGAGATTTGGAATTCTGTGAGAAAGAGAACCTTCCAAGCAAGCACTATTTAAAATCGTCAATATCTTATTATCAGAACTGTGAATCTTGTCAGCTGAGGAATAGATTTGAAACGAAATTTTAGGGATAAGATTCAAACACGTCTGATTCTAAGAATCTTTGATTGAAATTCGCTTCGACGAAGTGCTGTTGGAGATTTCATCCCGCTTGATGTTTTCTCCTTTTGTGCTGTTCCTACTACTAACAGGTAGCTAGTACAAGAGTTGAAAGAGCTGCTGGTGGAGGTTTGTCATAAAAAATTGTATTGGAATATCCAACAAAGCTTGCCTTCTACGTTAGATAACCTTTGATACCAATCCCATCAGATTCTATCTTCTATCCATCATCTCTTCAATTCACTACTTTGATTTTTGATTTGATTTCAGACTTCTTCTTCGACGACAGCTAATTCAGATCTGTCTAACGTATCAAAAAACTTCCGTTTTTTCCGTTCTTTTAAAACCGAACAAGCACAAGACGCGTCTTCAAGTTCGGAGCCTGATTTATTTCTATCTGCTTTTTTCCTTTATCAATCAATCATTCATTCAATCAATCAATCAATCAATCAACCCAACCTTATATCATTAAATAGCCACACAAAACCAATCACCCAATACTTTACACCTTAATCTCTCAAACGAATACCTCCTCCAATATGATGAAATCTGTCTTCCTCTCCGACTCCACAATGCTAGATAGTACTATAACCGGTAACAGTACCAGCCTGAACGAGAACGACAATGACTATATTATGGTCGACAACGACTGTGATTCCTTTGTCGATGGGGACGAGGACTACGATTACTGCGATGATATCGTGTCCGAAGTAGTTCAAATCGATCAACACTTGAACTTGATGGAGGAAATGATCCTTGAAGAAGCTAATGAACCGTCCATTCAACGAATCTTGGACGAGGCTCACGCATCTGCTTCGCAGGTAGCTTATGTCACTGAGGACGAACAAGAGAAGGACCAGCAGTCGGGGACAGAGCCTCCTTCTCTGGAAAGCAGCACCTCTACGGTGGACAGCAACGCCGTAACACATTCGCCTACTACTAGTTGGAGCGAACGAGAAGAACCACCAAACAAAGATTCGGAGGAATCAAAACAAGAGTCTACATCTGCACTCTCTGCTACTACAAACGCCAATGACATGCCGGATGATGGTGTTCCCAATTCGGCAACAACAGCTAAGAAACCTAACCTAGGGCGCATGTCCAACAAAAAGAGACGTAAAAAGATAAAGATGATGAAGAGAGCTGCGGCTGCTGCCAATGCTTCAGCTGCGCTGGCGGGGGATGCTCGTTGAAATTTGAAAACCTGTCATTTGGATGAACGTCGCAACGAAAAGAAAGGTCTACGACGATGCCATTCTTTTTTTTTGGTAGACCAAAATGGCCACACTCAGAACTGATTTCTTTTGTCCATTGCTCAGTACGCGACAGAATTGAATGCTCGAATACCTTTATCCACCGTGCCTTTATGGATTGAACCACCTGTTGATCTCTCTTGTCCCCCACCACCATTTTCTTTTGGATTCTGTGTCTGTGTCTACTGTTCCCGTCACGCCACTTGCCATTATTTATTACCACGACTACAAACCCGTCGTCTTCTACTCCCCCCAAAACTTATAAAAAATAACTTTCTATCTGTGCAACCGTTTCCCGAAAACGGAGAAACGAAGAAAAAAATCCAATTGTCCCATAACCCCAAAACGCTTTTTATCAGGATCTTGCTTGCATTATTTGTTGCAGTTGATCTACTTGCTACTGTTCTCCCAAGAAAAGCAAAACAAAAAAAATTCCCCACCACAAGAAACATTATAGTTTATGTGCAAGTAAAATTAGCAAAGACTCTCATAAACCAATCAAATTGTCCTTCCGCGTTGTATTTTGAAGGCATTCCACGACTACTCCTGCATTGACATGAGTTTCCAATGTGTGGCAACAGCTTGAGATAATCTTTTGAACAAGCAACAACATTGCTGTGGAAAAGGAGAGATTTCCCCTGATCTTTCTCCCACGGATGAGGAACAGCAAAAGATCAGCAAAAGCATCTAGTACGGAAGACACGCTACAGCCTAGTACCTGTTACAGAATGTACGTGTGAAAAAGCGTACCTTTGGCTCCAGGGAGAAAAGATGCTATTTTCGATTTCTTCCGCGATTTCCCAAGCAACGCGTGCTTCTGAAGATGACGGGCCATACTCCTTAGAAGCCTTCAGTGCTTCTTGGATTGCACGCTGGTCAGGCGTGACTTTCCTTGTCGACAGTCGACATTGCTCTCAGCTAAGTGCAGGATCGTTTCTGGAGAGAGGTACCTACTGTTGTCTGGAATCTGGACAATGGATAATCCATTCCAATCTTCCACCTTCCGCAGTATCGTTAGAAGAGAAAGGTAGACAAGAATGGCCATGGTTACTGCTAATGATAGTAGACGCAAGTTGCCAAATTAGTACCAGGTACCAATCGTACAGTACTGAAGTATTCCATGCATGATCACTAGAATGATACTGTAGTTCAGTATTCCGGGGGACGAGTAGACTCCTACTACAGAGAAACGAAAAGACAACGGGCACCACCCTTCGGATGCCATTGCTGTGATTCCCGATTGTTAGAGTTTTTCTAATTGTTTCGTTAGCATTGTTTGACGGCGTTGGCGATGATTGGATGATGACTGAAGAACAGGAAGCTTACTTGACTGGTCAAAACATTTTCACCGCGTTGAAACTTTCTGATATTAGCTGAAAGACGATGGGTTTGGCGGCGGTATCTGAAAAGAAAGATGAGGCTTGCATTTTCGAATGAAACCAAAAAATTAGCCCAAAGTAGACTGGCTGTTTAATAGCCCGCAGCAGAAAAAAAGGACAGTGCAATTTCAAATACAACTACTACTACAACGTGAGAATGATGTGCGTCTACATCTTTTTGTAAAGATTCGGAAAATATCTTTCTCGACTCCGATTGTTGCAACTTCATTTTAGTACTGTCATACGAGACGGCGTCGTCATTCGGCAGATGTGTATGAGAGATTGTTATTATTAGAATCCAAGAAAAGATCTCCCGAGAAAGAAGTGCACCCGTTCTCATCATAGCCATTTACTAGTAATAGTCCAAATTCAACATAAAATTAGCGAGAAGAAAAGAAAAGAGCATTAACATGACACGAAGCAAAACTTCCGACACCATCAAGCCGGCTCAACCCCAGTGCCTTCTTGATCGAGATCTGGTCAACGCCGATACCCTTCCCATGATGAAGGATATCGGTCTCTCGATCTTTGCCTCGGCCTGCAGCAAAAATCGCGGTGCCTTTGTCCTTCATCCGCCCGATGGTCAGACCTATGGCTGTTTGCAATTTCCTGATGATATTTTGGATTTGGTAGGAATCGAGGTGAATCCGGACTCGATCAATCCCAACACGTCCATGCCCATTTTTCAGGTGACCACTGTTGAAAATCTCAAAAAGCACTACACGGACGGAAACCTAACAGCTGCTGACACGGTTGATTTGTTGGATTTTCTGGTGGACAATACTTACCAGTCCACACCTAATGTCGGCATGGAGCCCTACGCCTGCGATGTGAGTGGTTTGGTGACCTTGAAATGCCTAGCAAATGCGGTCGACAAGGAGAAGCCACCTATCCGAGCTGTGACCATGGCCGGAGTTTTTACTCCGGCTCTCTGGGCCACGAATCAAAAGGAGCTTTCGCACTCGGAAGCCTCTAAGTTTTACAGCTCCAAAGACTTTCGCAAGATGAAGAAGTTGGGTCTGAACACGGTGCAAATTCCCGTTCCTGTCAAGATGTTTGTCAAGGCCCATGTCGGCGATAAATGGATGAAGTTGCTGGACGATTACGTGGACCAGATTTATGCTGAAGGTCTTGACATCATCATCGTCTTGGAACAGGGTACCAGTCCTCCAGAAGAGTTGGCGGCTCCAGTGGAAACAGCGGTTAAGTTGGTAGCAAAGTACAATCATTCTAAAGACCGTCATGCCATTGTTGCATTGGTGCTTCCCACTTTGGACAAGGCTCTTTTAGAGGCCGCCGCAAAGGCATCACACCATGTCAATACATGGATTCCCACAAAGGGAGGTGATTTTACCCGGCTTAGCGACTACCCTTTGGCCACTGGTGCTGCGCTTGATCTGTCTCACACTGCCACGGTGGCCGATATTGCCTCATCTTCCTCTCAGGAAGACCGCGCCAAGTTGTTCTACCACGAGAACATGGCCTGCATTGCCCGGGCTCCATTGGAATACAGTTCGTGCTTTCAAGATATGCCTGTGACAGTAACACAGGGGTTTGATCTGGCCATTGACAACTGCCACTTGAAGGGCATCTCTGACGACTTTTACGATTATGGTCAGTGCGGTAGGTTTAACGAGACGATTGACTCGCCATGGTGGAAAGACCACAGGTATTCGTTTGCCGCGCGCCAGCTCTATGCCTACGAGCGAGGTCACGGTTGGTCCTTTGCTGCGTGGAAGCTTTGGGATACGGATCGTGATAATCTTGGTGTACTTGACGATCCTGCCAAGCTCTTGGCTTTTGAAGAGGTGGAGGCCGCTGGACTCATGCCTTCTCTACTCGACATGGACGAACCCATTCAATATCCGCTAGGTAATTCTTCATCGCCGGTCGGATTGGCATGCTTAAATCCGCCAGAGGATGACTTTGCTATGGGGGATGCGACGTTCGCTCCGACCCCAGCACCTCCACCGGATTGTGGCAATGGATGGTGGAACTTTGACGCCGAAAAATGCGATTACTGGATTCCACCCACTCCTGCTCCAACTGCTCCTTGTCCCGTCTGCAGCAACAAGACAGTAGAATGCGATCCCATTCTTGGCATGCCTTTCAGTACGGCGATTCACAATGACGACAAGCCTGAGCCCAGTCACAAGGCTTTGGTCGCAGAGTCTTTCTTCTCCGGTGCCGTGCTATCCCTGGTTGTATCGTTCATCATTTTTAAAGTCGTTGGAAACAGACGCCAAGGTTACGAGGAAGTCCCGAACAGCGCAGTCTAGGGAGAGAAACATTTTCCTGATGGTGCGTGTTTGGTATAGTTGCGATTCAATCACAGCCTTTTTCATGTGCTCTACAGCATGGTGGTGTGAAAATACATTGGACGACGTAAAAGAATACTCAAGTAGAAGACTAATGCTGTAATAAGAGTACACAGAAAGCAGAGTGTTTGTAGCAAAAGCTCTTAAGAATTGTCAACACTAGTCAGCTTAAAAAATAAGAAGCAGAGTGATGGTTGCAAACGCTCTTAAAACACTACGAAGAGTATTACATTCAATCTATATGCTATATGGTAATACATGCAATAAGTTTTATATATTTGTAGGGTGTGTTAGAAGGTGAAAGCATGGTGAGCAGTAGCTGAAATAACACATGAGTGTGAAGGAATAAAAGCAGAGATCTGTCTGCAGGTCCATCTCGTCTAGTTTCTTCTACAACCAAAATAACTAACTAGGAGCCGCTGATGCGTCAAACTCTCGATATTGATCTTCCAAGATCATGTCATCGAGAGGTTGTCCTGGTGCCACCAAGGGCAAGCAAGGTGTTCGCTCAATCTTTACATGGAAGAGGACGGGCTCATCAGGATCAGCGTACAAGAATTCGTTCATCTTGGCCTCGAGATCTTCTTGGTTATCACAAAAGATCGATTTGATACCGAAGGCCGCCGCCAGCATAATATAATTGGGGTTCATGGAATTCCTTACAGCCAACAAACGTCCTCCCTGAAACAACTTTTGCCAATATTCGACCATCATTTGTGATTCATTATCCATAATCAACAATTTTACGGGGATCTTCTCTTCGGCAACCGTCTTCAGCTCGGTAAAGGACATATTGAAAGAACCGTCACCATCCACAGACACCACGCGCTTCAGCATGTTGGCAAGTTTGGCACCGATGGAATATCCCAAGGACACGCCCATAGTACCCAACGAACCCGACGAGATCATTTGTCTTGGTTGCGTCCATGTAATCAACTGGGCGGCCACCATTTGATGAATTCCTACACCAGTTGTAAAGATTGTATTGTCCATCTCTCCTTCTTTGGCCAGGAGCTGTCTATCCATCTCGGCTACCACAGACTGCGCTGACATGGGAGTTTTCTTGATAACAGTACCATCCTCTTGCTCAACTTCCAACGTTGGAAATTCGGGAATCTTGATCGGAAAGTCCTTTTGCAATTGCTTCATTCGTTTTAACCAGGCTTTTGTGGTAGGCGTAATCGCTGTGTTCGCAACTTTGTTGCTTAAAGTCTGCAAAAAGTGTTTTCCAGTCGAATGAACAAAGTAAGTGGGTTTAATCTGCTTTCCCTTTTCGGTGTATCTGATATCTACGTGCACCACTCCTCCCCGTCCTTCGGTCGCGGCTCTCATGGCTTCGGGAGCAAAATCACTCATGCGTCCGGTGATTCGATCGTCAAATCGGGATCCAATGCTCAAGATCAAATCAGATTCCTGGACCATGTAGTTGGGTGTTGGATGCCCGTGCATTCCCATCATGTTCAAAGCCAAAGGATGTCGCTCGTCAAAGACTCCCATTCCGTGAAGAGTCGAAGTAACAGGTATTTGGAATGCTTCAGCCACCTTCATTAGCTCAGCGGGAGCATCATTACATCCTTGTCCAGCAATAATGATGGGTTTCTTGGCTCTTTGAATGAGATGAACCAACTGATCCAAAAGTTCCGAATCCTCGTCGAGATTTCCTTCCTTGGTAACGATTTCGGGATTTTGTCCGTCACGTCCAGTGTAGATGATTTTTCCGGTAGGATGGTGGTTGGCATGGTGCACATCTGCGGTAGGATCATCCGACTGAGCATTCGTGACGGCTTCTAACTTCAGAGGTAAGTCAGGACTATCCGTTTGGGGTACGACATCGAATGCTAGTCCTCGTTTCGCAGCGGTCGTTGCTCCTCCTTTTTCTCCACCCAAAAAAATGGATTGAAAGTAGGTCCCGTCTGCTCGAATACGAGGTTCCATGCGCACAAACTGATGGTCTGCGGGTGGATCTGTGTGCATATTAGCATCGAGGAATTGTTCCAGCAACTTTTCATCCAGGACCTGATTCTGCAAATCTTTGGGCAGATCCACAAACACGGGTCCAGGTCTTCCATTTCGTGCCATGTAAAAGGCATAGTCCATCACGTATGGGATTTCAGCTGCCGACTTGACCGAGTAACTCCACTTGGTACACGGTTCGGTCAAAGGTACCGCGGGAGCACTTTGAAAGGCATCTTCGGGTGCCACAGTGGCTGCTTGTCCACACAAGACGACCATGGGCACACCATCGCAAAGACCATCTTGCAGAGGTGTAATGAGATTCGTTACTCCTGGTCCACTGGTTGCCACCACCACGGACACGGGCTTGTGCTTATCGTTATCACTAATAGGCATGGCTTTGGCATATCCTTCTCCAATATATCCCGAATTACCTTCGTTGGAATTGGTAATCCACTTGATACTGGCTGGCGTTTCGGTCGAATGACGCGGATGCTTCTTGTGGAACTGATCCAACAGGGGCAGGACGGCACCTCCACTGTACCCATTGACGACGGTCACTCCGTTTTCAACCAATTTGCTGTACACAATAGCCGCACCACTTTGTCCTTGGTACTGACGCAAATAATCACCAGCCTTGCGCCGGGCTTCCACTTGTGCCGCTTGGACGTCTCCGGCTTCGATACGAGTGAGACGAACGTCTCTTTGCAACTGCGCCGCATCGACGTTGGCACCATTGGCAAAACCAATGTCAAGACTAACTTTTTCGGTCGTACTCCAGAGGGAGCTGCTACTCGTGCTGCTGCTGCTGCTGCTGCTGCTGATACGAGAAGAAGCAGAAGTAGCAGGTACAGCAGCAGGAGGTGCAAAGGCACTGCAATTGCGAGTAGAAGCAGCAGCCAAGAAAAGGGCCGTCACGGCCAAGGAAGGAAATTTCATTTTTTAATTAAATATTTTTTGTGTTCTCGTTTTAGTCAGGCAATCGTCCTCAGTTGTCCGGTAGAGGTAGAGTACGTTTCAGCAAACTGTTGTTGGTGGTAATGCAATTACCTACTAGTCACTTGTCAGATGAGTTTGATAGAGCAATGGTGAGACTTTTACTATTAACTAACAAGTAGACGTTATGGTTGGAATGCCTTTTGTTTTGGCATTGATTTGTAGAAGTAGAGTGTAATCCCAAACTTGCGTTCTTGGATCGGCTCTTTGTACTGAAATGGACGGTAGGAGTAGACAACCAAAAAACAAAGAAGCGAAGAAGGCTGGGTCACCCAAAATAATCATCAACAGTAGACTACTAGCTAGTGCCAAGTAGTCTACCAACAGGAACCACAACCACCAGCCAAAGACAGTTCAAAATTCGTGGTTGCTGGACAGGCGAGCGAGCCCGGTCAAAATCGACGTAGACCCTGACGCAGTTCTCATCCAATCTGGAGAGAAATTCAAGCTGTTTGTGATCGCGAGTGGTTTTTGCACAGATAAATTAATAACAGTGAACATAATGATCTACTATCCCAGGTTCGCCTTGACAGGCGTGAATGATGATTGGTTCGTTAAATCTACGTATTTAACTGTGATCACATCATCATCATCATGAGATGTTGATGATCTTGGAAAGGCAAACCGTAATAACAACAGGATGATGATGATGATGACTTGCTGACTTCGAATCTTCAACCAATGCAGATCGGCATTTTAATGCTGATGAGGGTTCAGAATAGTGATCTACTAGTAATAACTCGTCTCAATACTACTACTACATCAGCCAGTAGTACTAGTACTGAAGCAAAATACAGTAGTAGTAGTAGAGCGCTACAGTACTACTACTAGGAGTCTAGCTAGCTAGTAGTAATTAATAATAGTAATAATAGTAGTAGCTACTCGTACTAATGGAGACCCTGGAGTCGTACTAGTCTACTAGAGTAGTCTAGCTACTACATACCCTGGTAGTAGAACAGTCGCTCCTTTAGTTGCGATTGTAGTTTTAGTTGTGATTATAGCTAGTTGAACGCGATAATCTGGTATGCAAGGATCATATTGTCGTGCACTAGCTTTCAGCCTCTTGCAGGCTAGGCTTCCTCCCAACATCATGGTATTTTCCGAATCCGCAGGTGTAACATATCAATTACCTTGCAGAAGTTGCTATGCTATTTTTCTGGTAGCTTTGGGTGCAGTGCTATAGTGTGCTTACCTTCGTACACTAATTTATCTCCGATCATATCGTTTCGTTTCGTCGTTGACTGGCCCACAACCGTGTTTGCTTATGAAAGTGGCGCCCCAGCATCCTTGAGCAATCCAATCAACTCTTCGAAATCAGCAATCCCCTGATTCACTTGTGCTTTGGCTTCGCCAAAAATACCACTGACCATGCGAGTTCCCTTGGCAGCAAATAGGACACTGTAGAAATCACCATCAGCTTTCTGAATAGCAAATAGTATGCGTTCCACCAGTTCCTCGAAGCGTACCAGATCTAGGTTGGATGCCCAATCGATAGTCTCCTCAATAGCTGCTTGTCGAATCGCAGAAAATGCTCCATCAATCCGGTACAGAGGAGTGGCGTTGGCAACCTCAATGGCAGCCCTGCCGGATTGCGGAGCAATGCCACCAAGAATGCGTCGGGCAGCATCGGTGCTTCCCGCTCGTCCTTCGGCATCAATAGTAGCGTACGAACCCCAATTGTCTCGGAGTTTGCGCAGATCGTCGAAGGCACCTTCGATCTGTTGAACGGCTTCGGCTGCATCCTTGGAACCAGGAACACGGGCAAATGCGGTTGTTGTTGCTCCGAAAAAATACGACCCTATCGTAATGAACGACGTGGATACCAAGAATTGTCTCCGACAAGAAGGTAATAATGATGATGGTGAAGTTTTTTCCTTCATCAGAGGCATCGAACTTGGGAAAGTGCAATCATGAGAGGAAATTGCGCTTTTGCTTGGATGTTGTGACAGTGACATCGACCAACAGAATCTACATTTGAACAGCAACAAGAGGATAGAAGTAGATACGCAAAGTAGATTCGCTCTTGTTCGTACAGTCATGATTTTCATTGCATTCAAGTTCAAATACAAGTAATTTTATGATTTATTTCATGTTCAAATAGCAAAGAGCAGAGTTGTTATTCTTTTATTTCTTTCTGCCAACTGCCGACTCAGTGATTGGCATCGTTGAATTTTTTTATTATTTTGTCAGCAACCTGTGCCTGCAGTAGGGATAGTGATAACAGCAACTATAGAATGAAATTAGGCAACCATTTTTATTTATTCATGGTCCACAAGACAACATAAAGTTTCGTTTGGACAGTTTCTCATGCATGCCCTACTCTTTCTCTTGCGCATCTTTTGCCTTTGTTTTAGATTTTTCCTTTGCTTTGATTTGCATTTTGGTTTTGTTATTGAGTTCTTGGAGCTCGTCGTGCCAGCCCAGCAATTTGGAAAGCATCCAAATAGATTCATCGCAGGCTCCCTTGTAAAAAATGTCCTGTTGCAGCGTCTTGTCATGTTTATTCCTCTTCCCGATAATGTCAAGGTTCCCAACACGTTCCAAGTTCAACAGAACTCGTCTGCAAATCTTGCGGTCGACCATTTCTGGAATCAAACTGACTGGAGCAACCTGCAAACTTGTTCCTAAAATGATGAGCAAATCGGCTCGTTTCATATCCGTCTGCAGTAAATTGTGAAATCTTGCTGGAAGGCCTTCTCCGAAGAAAACAATATCGGGCTTGACGTACCCATCGCAGTGCTCACAGATAGGTGGCTTTGCGTGTTCAACAATAGATGTCGTTACGTGTTCAATGTCGGCTTTTTTCTTGCACACTGTACAACTCGCTGTACGAAAATGTCCATGACATTCAACAATCTTTTCTGGTGGAAGTTCCGCCAGAACTTCCAATCCATCAATATTCTGAGTGTAAACCCGCAGTAATTTTCCTGTGGATGCCAGTAAACTCATAAAGGTGTGCGTTAGAGTGGGAGAATGAATCATACCGGGCCAAATTTCCCTGGCAAGAGAACAAAAGGGTTGCGGATTGTTTTTGTAGAATCCCACGTCGAATACAGCCTCTGCATGGAGCGCAATAAGAATAATTGGGGGAAGGAGGACGTCAGTCAGGCCGACAGGTGGGCGAAGAAAGGTGAGAAAAATGAAAAATGTAAAGTGCTGAACTCAGCAGCATCCTTTAAACAAGTAACTCTGGGTCCGTGAGACAGACGTTCATCATTGTTTGCGCTGTAACCTACCTGGATAGGGAAGATTATACTTCGCCAAGTTGTCATACCTGAAACCCAGAAGAAGATGGGGGAGAGACGTTGAGAGTTGAAATTCTAGATTAGATTTCCAAAAAGAAAGCATTCCTTGAAGGTAGGCAGCGATGTATTCTTGTTGATGAACAGTACTGCAACAAACATGCTAAGACATGCACGTGATCTCGTTGTAAACCCAAGGTCATTATTTGACTTACAATCCAGTCCCAGGTGTTCGAAAGTCTGGAATCCCCGCCGCCACCGAAACACCAGCTCCGCTCAAGACTACAATATTGTTGCAATCGTTCAAAATCCAGTGTGCCAATGTCTTTAAAGCAACAGGTGCATCCTCAATGTCCTCCACAGTCTTATCCTTATCATTGTTGTTCGCGCTGGTGGTTTCGGTTTCCAACGAAAGACGTTCTACTTGTGCTGCTAAATCGTCTTCCGTTGTGGAGTTTTCTGGTTTCTGTTTTGACATAGTGCTGCGTCTCTCTATTATGATCAAATAATTGTTTGTTTCGTTGTTATCTCTGTAGCCAGCCGCTTATAGCAGTGGTAGTTGAATATAGAATTTATTTATGAAAACGCTGATCTGCTATTATTATTTGTTTCGCTGCACTTACTCCATCAGTTTGTAGATAGCAGCGTGTTGTGTGTTGTATGTTGTTGTTGTGACAGAAACAAAAAAAGGCCGCAAGAAAATAAGATTGATCGATGCCAGAGTAATAGTAAGTGTGCGTCTATACTGACCTTGCTGATTTTCACGGGAAGAAACTAGACTATTAGACTACTACTAATACTACTAGTAGGTACACCTACTCTAGCTAGAGTACTACTGCACCTACTTCTGTTAAAAAAACTTTCATGACAGCTACTATCGTTTCGTTTCAAACTGCTGCTCTCTCTTCAAATAGCAATGTCAGCATTCAGATGTAAAATCTGATGTATGCGCATTCTGATTTTGGGTTGTTCTTGGAGGGAAGCAAATCCCGTATTTTGCATGTACATGTACTCAGTGTTACGAACGATAAACTAAATTATATTATCACATCGGTGTGTTTTTCTCTCTTGGTTGTCATTCCGAACGACAATAAATCCAAAAAAAAAAAATCCACGCTGATTCCTACTTTCTTTACTACAGTTCATCGATACCTTGAAAGTTTTCCAGTATCAGTTTGAGTTCTTCCAACGACACCGTACCATCTTTATTGTAATCTGCGAGCTGATAGTGCTGTTCAACAAACCGATCGCGATTGGGATAATCTTCTGGAACATCAAAATAAATTTCCATTTCTTCTCTGGTAACTATACCATCACCATTGCTGTCCATTTCGTGAAACATTTTTTCGGCACTGTTAATGTAGGCCTGGTGAAAATGTTTTTCGGGATCCGGATGTGCCGTAATGATGTGAACATTTATTTTAAGAACGGCTCCTCCTGGAATGTATCCACCATCACCTTCCTCTCCGTAGGCCAGATCGGATGGCACTACCATCGTCACAAAGTCTCCACTACAGAGTCCCATCATTCCTTTAATCCATCCCAGCATAGGATCGGTGTTGACATCTATCATTCGGATCATGATGGGGTCCGTATCTGGTTGACCTTCGTGTCTCCTGTAGGTCGTATCGACCTTGCGTCCCCGGTCACCTTTGGGTGAAGATTGGTCAATCGAAATATTGTAGTGCAGTGTCAGATAATGATCGGCTCCTATCCGATCGACATTGGCACACTTGGTTCGGGGACTTGTGGATGGACCGGCAATTACTTCCACGGATGTCAGTGGAGTATCGCTTAATGGATGGATCGATGACGGTGCCGGAGATTGGACCTGCGCTACTGCCATCGAAGAAAACTGTACCAGCAGACAAACAACGATCAAACGAAACGTTTTTGTTGATAGTGATGTTGTTGTTGTTGGATAGTGCAGTCCAAGATCCAAACTGCTTTTGCAAATTGCTGCTGTGTTTGGTTCTCGGGGAATCATCGTTGTTTATTGTACTATTAATTGTACACGTACTCTGTGTAGCTAATATATACAGATGTGAAATTGCTGCTAGTTTAAGTCAATTTGAATGGATTGGCTGGTTGCTTCTGCTATTGTTAATTTCTGAGTAGAGCCAACATAATCCAAAGTAAATAATGGCACTTTCAAATTGCCTTAAATTTCTTGTTGCGCGATACATACTACAAAGGGATTGGGGATTCTCTCATTATTTATTTCAGCCGTAGCAACACTCGAGGGAACTGGTAAAAGTCTCTTGTGACTTCCGCACTCGTGATTCACAGGATGAGAATGCCAATGACTCCAGCCACCACCGCCACCGCCACCCAGTCTACAGTATCTACTACCGGAGTAATAGAGGTAGACTACGAGTACTACTAGTAGACTACTACTAGTCGTAGACTAGTACTCCGGAGTACTAGCTAGTGGTAGACCACTGGTAATGATAAAAAGCACCAGCAACCAAACAGACCACATCTGATACTAAATAAATAATAATACTCGAGTAATTGACAAGATATTAGTAAGATATTCAAAGCAATATCTGATTTATTATTACCTGCTTTTTTATTGCTGAAGACTGCTGTTGCCCTGAATTGGAGATCACTATCACGACCTCTCTGGATAAGTATCGTACAATTCATAAGAGAAGCAAAACTGGTTTACTGTATTATTTATTCCATTGGCAATTGACAATCCTCCGACCTGAGAGTAAAATAATTCACAACACTATACTAGACTAGTAGAGTAGAGAGTAGAGTAATACACTACTTGGGGTACACTATCTTTTCCAGTGAGCGACAACAACTGCAGCAAGAATACCTCCCGACACTTCCATCTTTATACTTTGATCGATACAGTAATCAGTAATCATCCAGCAGAAAGCAGACAGCAGACATGGGGCCTCCATTACAACCAACTGGACATCGGCGCTGGATAGCCAATCTGGACATGTACAAAAAGGTTCCGAGCGATTTAATGGAAGGAACGGCTCAGGGCAGCATTTTCAGTTACGCCGTTTTGTTCATCGTTATTTATCTTGTCTGGCTAGAAACGTGGGATTATATGACCATTAGGACGGTGGAGGAACTGGCACTCGATACGCAACAATTGCACCAGAAAAAATCACTCTTTGGAGGAGGACCAAAGTTCAAAACGGTGGGCGGTTCCCCCGAATTCCATTCCAAACAACAATTGCAGGTCAAGTTTAACATTACCATGATGGATCTCAAATGCGAATTTGCTACCATCGATGTCATCAGCGTTTTGGGTGCACAACAAAATGTTACCAAATCGGTACAAAAGTGGATGGTCTCGGGCGAAGGCGTTCAGGAACGGTACGATCACGAGAGAAATATGAAACAGCACGACCTAGGACCCGTAAAGTTGCACGACGAAAGCGTGACCAAAACTCTGGAAGAATTGCACCAGAATGGGGAGGATGCAGTCATGCTGGATGCTGATTCTCTCGATCAAGCGCTAAAGGACTATCCCTTTGTCTTTGTGGATTACTTTGCCAATTGGTGCAGTCACTGTCGGTTGTTCGCTCCGACGTGGGAGCGATTGGCGGAGCTTATGGTCGATGCCAAGTGGCATCACCACGAACGAGTCGTTCAAAAGATGGAAATCGCGAAAGAAGAAGCCAAAAAAGCCCGACGGGAACAGGAAGCAGCCGATGCGGAGGGAGTTAATCTGAACGTTATGGAAAATATTACGTACAGCGAGGAAGAGTATCAAAATGCTCTCAAGGCTGCTAGCTCGCCCATTTTGGTTGGAAAGGTTGATTGCGTTACTGGTCATCAATTATGCCGACAGCAAAACATCATGAGTTACCCCACCATTCGACTCTACGTGAACGGAGAGCTGTACAAGGACTTTTTTGGAAGTCGAACAATCGTCAACCTGCTTCAATTCGTGGTGATAGCGGAAGAGAAAGTACTCGGCAAGCCACACGAAGACGAACGACAACTTACATTCAGTGACCACGCAGACGTTGCCATGAATTCTCATAACTTGACGGATGAAGAAAAGGCGCTCGCTTTGGAGGAGGAACGAAAGCGATCAGTATTCTGGAAGCCGTCGGAGCATCCAGGCTGCCAACTTTCGGGAACTCTTTTCCTTAACAAGGTCCCAGGGAACTTTTACATTCAGGCTCAAAGTCCGACGCATTCGTTGGAGCCGACCTTGACAAATGTTTCGCACGAAGTTCATCAGTTGTATTTCATGTCCCAACCTCCACCCGGAGTCAAAGCACCGCAGCCGCAACGTGTTCTCGATGAGAAACAGCGAGCTCAGGATGGAACGATCATGGTACCGCCTCCTCATGACAGTACCGTGTCTAGCTTGAGTCATCCGATGAATGGGAACGTGTACGTGACGCACGAAATGCACCAGGCGTATCACCATTACATCAAACTTGTCAGCACCAACTTGTATTCGTACCAAGTGGTACAAAACAGTCAATTGTTCCACTACAAACCGGACCAAGTCCCAGAGGCCAAGTTTGTGTTGGACCTTTCTCCTATTGCCGTCACATATCACGCATCCAAGCGTCATTGGTATGACTACGTTACATCTGTCATGGCCATTGTTGGTGGTACTTTTACGGTGGTTGGAATTATTGACGCCATGTTGAAAACTGCTGTACAAACGACCAAAAACGTCGTGCAACGGAGACGTGGCGGTGCTGCACGCCAATCGAATCGGAATCTGCCTCGGCCACCACCACAGCCAACAAGAGAAGCCTTTCAGCATGCCAACTTTGCCGTTCCTACTGATTTGGGGCATGATCCGGCGTCTCAACCGTTAACATCAACGCGGTTGCCAACGGCAACAGGTCCAACTCCAACACAACGAAAAGCCACAACAACAAGAACGTCTCTTCCCCGGCCTCCAGGCCGATAGCCATTTAAATGTAGCCACGCCGTTTTTTTAGACGAAACTTAGTAGTTACAGCACCTTTTGATCTCACTGCCAAAGCTCTGATATTCTCCCTTGAGAGGGAACATTTTTTCGAATGCAGAACTGTAGTCTAGCTACTTAGTATGGAGTAGTTTCTTGGATGAGAAAGAGAACAGCAGGGGCAGCGTGACAATTTTGATATTCCGGGTGTCCATCACGATAGACCGTCAGCGGTACATTTTTATAAATTTAGCTGCTTTCAATTAATAGTAAAACCTGCTTTAAATAATAATCCACAAGAACTGTGTACCATACGGTACCTTCCTCATCTTCACCAAAGTCTGTCTTTGGTTTTGCTCCAGCTGATTCTCAAAACCAGTAGACCAAGCAACCACGGTGAGTAGTCTTTGAAAAGCAGTGAGTGAATAATTATTAATACTAACAATCATCAACAAGCAAGTTGAATCCAAAAGGTGAGTAAATTTCTGACTAAATGTAAGCGGTATATGGTATATGTTATATGTTACGTCCTTGTTGGTCGAGAGCCAGGCAGGAGGAAGGAAGATCATGAATTCAAGAGGAGAAAGATCGATATTTCAACGTGGACAACAGACACCCCGACACCCGACACCCGCCCACCCACATCCACACAAACATCCATCCTGTGGTGAAAACACAATGTGAAAACCGGCTGTGCAGATGTAGATGCTGATGTTGGATGAGAACAATGTGCTTTCCTCTCTCATGGTGTTTTGCATGTTGTCTATCCAGCCTCCGTGTTTTCGCTCACTCAAGTTTGTTCCACTTATTTATTTATCCATTTGCTCCATTTGTGAAGAATCTTTGGAAAATACGACGATACGCCAATAAGACAGTAAATTATTCCACAGCAATTTGCTGCCATCTCAACCGACAACATTTTCCATTTACCGAGGAGCGAAAGTATAAAACAGTATAAATAAGTATACAGTACAACAGTACAACCCAAGCGCGAACAACAGCAACAAGCAATAGTACACAAAGAAATATGGAGAAGGAACTTTTGAACCAGATGATCCAAGATCGTGATCGAAGGATCGCTTCCATTAAGCGCAAGATGGAAGATCAATTTTTAAAAATGTCCAAATTTCAAGAAGAATTAGCCGAAATCAAATCCAAGCGCGAAACGTCGGAAATTGATCACATGGATGAACTGACAATGCTCATGGAAAAAAAGGACGAAGGCGAACGGGCTCTGGGACGGTTGCAAAATGATCTCAAGCAACAACAGGGAGATTCCTTGCAGCTTTATGCCGAAGTTATCAAGAGAGATGCTGCCAACAACATACCAGACAGAACCGATAGCTCGTACGTGATGCGGATGCAAGCACAGCTTTGCAAATGCATGCACTCCATGGGAATCATGGAAAATCAAACGGAACTGGTCAAATCAACCTGCGACGAACTGATCAAATCCCTCAAGGAGGCGGTCAATCGGACCATTGACGAAAAAACAAACGTAGAATTACAGTTTATGAACGAATTGGTCATGATGGATAACAAAAAACGGGAACACGAAGAAGGATTGAAGTCATCATTGGACGAACTTCGTGCACAAATTGCAGAGATTGAAGAAAAATTAGAGAATCACCAAAGCGACAGTGACAGCGACTCTGAAATTGACGAAGAAGAGGAGGAAGAAAAGGAACTGCTCAAGAAGGAATTGAAAGAACGCAACGAAGAAATTGCAGCCGTACAAAAGGAAATTGAAGAACAAAAAGAACGAATCAAACAACTCGAAGCAGCAGGCGGTAATAGCAACGACGATGGAGGAGGGGTGTCTTATGCTACTGCTACTCCTCCAGAAGAAGATTCGAAGGCAACTCCTACCACAAACGAGGATGTCGAAGATGGTGACGACTACAACAACAATAATGAGGGGAATGGACAAGGAGATGAAGGGAACGAAATCACGGAGGATGAGTCCGAAGAAAGTAGCTAATCTTGTTTTTGACGTCTTTTGTCTTCAAGAGATATTATTACAGTACGGTATCTATTAGTGATAGGTTCTTTGGTGGCTATCTCAGTTGTATAACAATATTGTGATAATGTCATCACTCTTGCTGCTGGAGTTCGTCCATAGCGACAAAAGTTTTTAAGTCTCTTTTAATCAACGGATTGTTGGCTGTCGCTCTGTCGGCTCCGACATGGCCAACTACGTTATCACCATTCCCAGGGGTTTTCAAACCTGGGATCTGGAAAATCATCCGAGGAAATTTCCGCGGACAATTTTGGTACTTTTGCCTCTGTAGGACCGTAGTAGTACTAGTAGTACAGTAGTAGTACTAGTGGTACGGTAATAGCTTGCAGGTACTCCGAGTACCTCGTAATACTACTACTAGTAGTAGTAATAGTAGTACTAGCTACCAGTAGTAGCAGTAGTAGTAGCTAGTAGCAGTAATACTAGCAAGTAATACTAGTAGCAAGTAGTACCAGGGTACCTGGTACCTACCAGTACCGTAATCCAGTGTGTAAACTACGATTACTGGAGAACAGTAATACCAGGTAGGTACTACAGTTGGCAATAATAATATTATTAGTATCCTTTCTGCTTAGTACTTCAAACGATACGACTAGTACTACAGTAGCTACTTTCTATGCTACTATGAAGTGTAGTACCTGGTAGAGTACCTAGTAGTAGAATTGACAACTACTACTAGCTAGTAGTAGTAGCTAGCTAGTAGCTACCAGGTACTGTACTGTACCTGGTACCTTTTGCTTAGTAGTATTCTTTACCTACAAGTAGTCTAGCTAGTAGCTAGTAGTAGTCTCTAGCTAGTAGTATTATTCTTTTTTTTCCAATAACTGTTGTCAGTGTTACCTGGCAGTATATCTGGTACCAGCTACGTACTAGGAAAGCAATAAACACTTTCGTATCCATAAATAAGTATGCCCTTTTGTTGTGCTCTTGAAATGAACTAAATCGGTTTCTCAATACTACTGGTTACTGGTACTACTAGCTAGTGTATCTCTTTCGCGCTTTCGCGTTTTCGCGTATAGAGTTCTCTCTTCTACAGTATTGTGTCAAGGGCAGCATCACCGGTACGGTATCTTTTCAGCTAGACTTGTCACTATAAACTCAATATCTCATATGATAATGGCAGATCCCTCTGTCCCTACTAGCAGTGAGACTGAGACCAGAAGTCCAAGTGCAGTTCCAAAACCAACGCGAGTCATTCAGCTCGCGGATAGGAAAGGTACTTCACTAATAATATGTCCAAAGCCGCCACGAGTGATGGCCAATGTTTTGGATAAGGAAGAGTCGATCGTCCAGTCTTCCGGCATAACAAACTCCTCGAGTAGTCCTGTGCTGACTAGGAAATGCTCCTTCGATGACAATCATCAAGAAACAACCCTCTTGAGAGCCTCTTCTTCGAGCGCTGACTTGCGCCCTGCATTTGCAAGCCAGAGACATCGCTACTCCCACCGACTGCTAAAACCCGACGAAAGTACTCCCATTGTAAGGCGACCGTCCCAGCGTTGTCTTCAGATGCTGAAGCGAATGAATTCAGCTCCCGATCTCTTCAATAAAAAGGGGCAAACCAAGGAAGGCGCGAGCCAAAGAAGGCGGCGTGCAAAAAATAATATTGAAAAAAGCAAGAGCTACACTTGCTCTGAAACTGCTCGCCGCGAAAAGAGAAAGACACGTCGTAGAAGCCTCCAAAGCAGTCATCAATCAAGAGAGGGGGTAACAGATGCAGAAGTCCCAGCACCGCAGAGTAGGTGGAGCTCCAGTTGTCAAAATCTCTATCTTACAGCACCTGCGAGCCTCAGTGAAAGAATCGTTTTTCAGGACGGCGACACTTCCAAGATTCCAACTGGGGGTGCTACGATGTCACTGATGACAAGAAGCTTGACGACCCCAACGGATACTGTTGAGGTCCCTGCAACGGGTGTCGAGGGGCAGAGCCGGACAGCCGGAAGTTCGAGAGACAACAATGTCCCTCCACCACAACAGAGCAACCGATGGGCGTCGTCGGATGGAGTGCAAAGTGAGCTTGTACTCAGACGACTGAAGAACGACAGATCTCCTCGACCGTTTCCCCGACCTTCTTCTCCGGCAGCTGATGGCGATTATTCGGCGGGTTTCCAGCGAAATCCCACTGCCGTTACAAGCAATCGATCCTTTACTCGTAAGCTAGGAGACGAACGCCAACATGACAATGAAGATTGTTTCGGTCTTGAACAACAACGCACTACTACCATTAATGATCGATCATCTTTTAGTAGACGACAAGATGAGCATTCCAATCCCCTGCATCTCCTTAATGAAGCCTGTCTTGGCTTTGGGCGTCAACATAATGTCATCACGAGTAATCGTTCCTTGACGTCGAAGACCTCTCGAGATTATTTTGTGCACATGCCCGAACGTACTCCGGATAACTTGGCGAACAATCACAGCAACTCTACGTTATTGGGTGAGCTAGATGACCAAGTCGTTGAACCCGAAAATGATCTATTTGTCCCCCCTCGTTGCCACTCGAAGCAAAGAGTCCCAAGGGCTCGCAGATACAGACGACGGGAATCTTCGGACTCGCAAACTTCTTTAGGTTCCGTGGGATCATCAGGGAGCTATTATTCGACGGGTGGCCTCTCCGCTGTTGCAAAATCGGACATCAGACATGATAGCCTGGGAGTGAGGCAGGCATTATCTCGGTCAAGGTCCTATTTTGATACAGCGCACCTTCCACCAGATCAACACGGAAATGTCCTTGTGATGCATGATGCGCAAAGAAAGTCACATGTTTCTAGAATCGTTTTCGGGCGACACAGCTACTCGTTTCAAGCGAACCACGCTCAATTGCACGGAAGTAATCGCCGCCAGCCAGAACGGCCAACCTTCACGCGAGAAAAATCCAGGGATCTTTCACCGCGTGTCATAGCACGAACGACGTCACCTCCAACTATAAGCTGCCCAGATTATGAGAATGGAAAGGATTCTGTGGGTGCTGGCTCCTTCATCTGCGATGTCGACAACTCCTTTGCAGGTTTGGAATTAGATGACGGCGAAGATGAACTCGCTGTTTTTACTCGAGGAGGCAGTAGCTCCTCGAACAATTCGACCAACGGTAGTTTGCGCAGCGAAAGCTTGAATTCTAGCTCGTGGCAATCTGCTTCAAAAAGGAGCTATCATTCCCGAACGAGTCAAGATAGTTGTAAGAGAAACAGAATTCCAGGTTGTCAAATGCCTGTCCATGCAGCGTGGAAGGAAGGTGTAAAGGCAACACCAGTAAATATTGCCGACTTGGTTGAAAAGATGGAAGTCGACGGAGAATATGTTATTTTTATAGGCGACAAGAAGGATGCAGCAATCGTTCGTGGAGCGCAAAATAATGACGACGATAGCGAAGAGGGTGCCTTTAGTGTGGAACAATCTGATCGCAGTCAAAACTCGTTTCTCAGCACGGAGAAGTCCAGTTAATGCATTGAAAATTGAAAGCTGCAGTGGCGTAATTGCAGCGCCAAAAAGAGAAGTAGCGGCTATATTGTCGCACTCAATTTTTTTAGTAGTGTCAGCTCGTCTGTATCGGATTCTTGGAAGAAAGCCAGCAATTATTTAACAAAAATAAGATAGCATCAAATCACTTGACTTTTACGATTGATAGCAATACTATTCTTTACCACCAGGTGAATCTTATACCTTCTCTTGTGTGTGTGTAACTGACTTCCAGTGCTATGGCGTTGGTCTTGGGGAGTCCAGTTAATGCATTGAAAATTGAAAGCTGCAGTGGCGTAATTGCAGCGCCAAAAAGAGAAGTAGCGGCTATATTGTCGCACTCAATTTTTTTAGTAGTGTCAGCTCGTCTGTATC
>Ga0210025_1000868_pt1 | contig 35965 bp, 26 predicted proteins | sample CryGeyme20150102_FD_183989 | JGI IMG/M metagenome (GOLD analysis project Ga0210025, IMG submission 183989) | Groundwater microbial communities from Crystal Geyser aquifers in Utah, USA - Crystal Geyser metaG 2015-0102 (SPAdes) (version 2) | ecosystem: Environmental > Aquatic > Deep subsurface >... | reverse complement strand
ATGTATTTATTTGTAGTCGGAAGGATTCAGAATATATATATTATAATAGTTGCCCTATTGGAATATATGTATTCCATAATATGAATATAGAATATACGCAAAAGGAATACATTTTTCCCTAGGCCTGCCGCCAGCAAGTCTATCATAGAGGAGTTTATGTTTACTACCAAGGCTTCTAGTAGTAGAACTGCTGGTGACATTGTTCAAGAAATGATTCAAAATGTAGGATTTACGACCACTACTACCAAGGCTGGATGGTGCCTCCGCGAAGGGCTTGTTCACGTCATGACGGTAGACAATGGAAGATTGTTACCTCTCGTGCAATCGCAGGGACCTCCTTCTTTTTATCATTCTCTTGAATCTTGTCGCCACAAAGCTACGGACAGCAGCATGCTGAGCACTCGCACACCCAAAAATTGCTTCCAGTCTCTCTGTCGTATCATTGCTGGTCAACAGCTGGCTGGAAAGGCGGCACAAGCCATTTGGAAAAGACTCTTGGAAACCACGCAAAACGACTTGACTCCAAAAACTGTCGTGTCTCTGGCAGGACCCAGTGGCGTCCACTTGGAAACTGCAATTCAGAAACCGGCGGGTCTTTCCCGTGCTAAATCTCGCGCCATTTGGGACTTGTCTCTAAAGTTTCAGCAGGGTGAATTGACTGAAGATTTTCTCACAAACCCACAAACCAGCGAACTCACAATTCGTGAGGCTTTGCTCAACGTCAAAGGCCTGGGTCCTTGGTCCTGTGATATGTTTCTCATGTTTCATCTCGAGCGACCCAATGTTTTTCCCTTTGGAGATTTAGGTGTCCGCAAGGGTGTGGCCAAAACATTTGACGTCAAAAATGGCAAGGGTACCAAAGGCAGTATGTGCCAAAAAAAGGATCTAGAACGAGCCCTATCATTGGTCAAGCCGTATCTTCCTTACCAGAGTCTCTTGGCGTACTACATGTGGAAAGCTGCGGATACAAAAGACGTGTATGCAGAGGTTGATGCCGCTGAGCAGGAAAATGGCGTGGAAAAGGAGGCGACGGCAACACCCAGCCGTGGAAGGAAGCGTGCAAGAGTTGTGACTCCATCGTAAAAATGAGAGGGCAACACAGAACTAGCATATACTATTTTAATGATTTGATACTATAGGCATCTTAATCAGATAACTGCATCTTAATTAGATAACTGGATCTGAAATGTCAAATGTCTTGATGGTGCTCTTCACCATGTAGGAGTACTCGTCCACTGCCATGCCCACAGCTTGAATAGAAGGTGGAAGAGGGTGACACGCAGAGCCGCCATCTCTATCCTCGTTCGCCTCATCTTTCTTGGGACCTAAAAAAAGGACAATTTCGAGCAGAATACAAGTCAGGGCCTTCCAATGTTTGGTATCCAATTTAGCAGCCGGTCTGCTGAAGTCTAATGTCAATACCAATCCCTGCAATCGTTGCTCCGCTGTTCGTCGCAAATCTTCTGGCTGTCCCAATTCGTTCAAACAACGAGATATGTACATTCGAATCATTGTCATGAATCCAGTAGATCGCGAGGCTGCCAGATCCGATGATGGTGTAGCAGTAATGAGGTAACTATTGGCGCCATTGACTGCCGTATCTCGTTCAAGGTGACGCAAAAAGACACAAGCATTATGTGTAATCAATGACGACAGGCATTCCCAAAGAATACGAAAGGCACGCGGCTGAACCAAAGGTTCTTCGGCTTCGGAATCATCCCTACCACCCATGAAATCGAAAATTCCGCCGCCACCATCATCATCAACACTCTCATCCTCGTCGTTGCTGCCGTATTCTTCGTCACTGACAGGATTGTTGCCAGTGTACCCATCAAGGATACAAGAATCCTCTACATTTGTCCTCGAAAGAGGTGGACCTTGAGCCTTCCACTCTGTCTCACCTGTGGTAGTCTCCTCGTCAAACGTGACGTCTTTCCTATTAACGTTTTTGGTTGTGTCATGTTTCTCCCGCTTGTCGCTCTCCTCCTCCTGCTGCTGCTGCTGATCCATGCCCTGGAGAATCAATCCATCTTGATAGTCTTCCGGCGACAGACACGAAAAGGTCAAATTAGCTTCCACTACTTGTGGATTATCCGTCAAATCTTGTGACGGTAAATTACCGGCCGCTTCCATCATATCCGCCAAGGAATTGAATACCAATGGTCCCTCCTCTTCTTCTTGATTCTCTGGTTTGTTGGTACTATCGAGCACTCTTTTTTGCAATTGTTTATCAGAATTCTTGTTATTCTTGATTCCTATTATTTCTTTTTCTCGTCTCGTTGCCTGCTGCTGTCTTTTTCGATCGAGCAAGGGTGCGTAGCCTTCCACTGACATGGATGCATGTAGATTCACCACATAATGGTCACTGGTAGGAAATGCAGTATCATTATTTGTCCGCCCAGTGGTGCGTTGTTGTCGAGGATCTCGTTCTTGAATTCGCTCTTGCTTAAATACTGATGACTTTTTCTTGACCTGCCGGTGGTGTTGTGCACCTGACGGAGATGTCTCGACGTTTTGAGTCTCTAACGTAGACATGATTTGAATTGTAGAGTGTTGCGGAGGAGTCGAAGCAGCACTGTCGGAATACTTCGGTTTCTTGAGAATGCCCTTGAGCTTTTGATTGGAGACTTTCTCGATGGTGTCACTGCTGTGATCTGTCTGGCTGGTACTGGACTTGACGGAAGTTTGTGGATGACTCGAAAATAGCTTACTTCTGTCTTCGTTTTCTTCTTCCACTAGTAAAGTTGATTGAGTAGTAGGGTACATTAGTTCACTAGACGATACCTTCCGCTCAGTTTTATCGTTCAATCCCATCCACTGATCCAACGTTTTGGCACAGGCATCGACATCGTTCAATAGAGGCACTGCAGGTGCTGTTGTTGATGCACCAGTAGATGAGGTCTTGCTGCGCACCCTGGGACGGACATGTTGCTTGGCCATTGTTCCTTATTATATAATGTATACGGAGTATTAATTTTGTACAAGAAAACAATAACAAGGCTAGCGTACTATTCCAGTCTCCAGTATTCTGTTGTTATTGTTATTATTCTTTCTACTCTAATAATAGAGTAATACTCCTACTAGTAGACTAGTCTACTCCTGTAAGAATAAGTACCGGCCGGTACCACTTTTAATAGTAGAATTACGATTGGTTGTTGACCTCCTTTGCTCTAGGCAGGTCTACCAGTAGACTAGCTAGACTAGCTCTAATCGGTTGGCCAGCGGTTGCACGTCTTGAAAGCGTTGAAATCGTATGAAATAGTAGGGTTGGAGATACTTTAATCTGCAAAATATTTTCCTTTTTTGGGGGAATACTCGGAGTATTTGTTTTTCGTAAAAATTAAATAATACGCTGCCTCAGAAATCAAATAGTTGATGGTGACGACGAAACCTTTTCCTCCTTTACCAACGGTTGGGAGGGTGTCCCTGCGTTGCGCTGCGTCGTTCTTTCTTTGTAGACATGATGAGTAAAGATGATTGTACTACTGCAGTGTTTTAGGTTGTCTTGCTGTTTCAAAGTACAGTAGTTTCGATTTCTTTTTACCGCGTATGGCAGCAGGCATTTATTTACGGTTACAATTAGAATTCTGCAAGGAGGGGAAAAGGGAGGAAGGAAGAAGAATTGCCATCTAACGTTGAAGCTTAATGACTCCTCGCAATAATTTCTTCACTGTATTAGTCAGGCGCGCCTTGTTGTACAAGTCTCCGGCTTGGCGAATAGACTCGGCTGTGGTCGGGTAGGGATGGATCACAGATGCCAGGGCTCCTAGACCAGTGTTGGATTGCATAGCAAGAGTCACCTCACTAATCATATTTCCAGCGCCCTCTCCAACAATACTGGCTCCTAATATTTTGTCACTCTTGGCATCTACACGGAAACGGACCATACCGGCAGTTTTGCTGTCTAATTTGGCTCGGTCGTTGTCCTTGAAATGCTTTTCGAAGACACGGAATTCAATTTCCTTTTCTTTCAAATCACTTTCATAGAGACCCACGCTGGCAATTTCGGGAGTGGTAAAGGTGGCGTAGGGGATTAGAAGTTTGGACATTTTCTCGCTGCCCAAAAAAAGGGCGTTGCGGATGACTGCGCGCGCCATAAAGTCTGCGGCATGAGTAAACTTGAACTCGGAGCAGCAATCGCCGACTCCATATACACGTGGATTGCTCGTTTGTAGTTTATCATTGACCACCAATCCTTTCTTGACATCAAAGTCAATGCTGGCAGCTTCCAAATCCAGCCCAGTTACATTGGGACGACGGCCTGCTGCCACAAGGAGCGCATCAAACTTAAATTCGGTCAGGAACTTCTTTTTCTTCTCCTGGACAGTCAGTTTCATTTCTGGGTAGCCATTCTCGAGAACCTTGCCGGTGGCTTCAAACTTTTTGTAATCAGCGATGTCAAGCTTAAAGTTAACACCATCCTTGATCATTTGATCCTTGACCACTTGAGCCAGATCTTCATCTTCTTTGGGAAGGACTTTTCCGCTTCGCCCTAGTACGGTGACAGCAACACCCAAACGCTGCATAGCTTGTGCCAATTCCAGACCAATGACACCAGCACCAATAACAAGCATATTTTTCGGCTTCTTATTCAAATTAAACACGGTTTCATTGGTCATGACAATAGGACGAGGCCCGGAAGCTTCCTCCCAGGCGGTGGCCTTCTCGTGGAGTTCCTTCAGGCCATCAATCGGAGGCAAAGCAGGATATCCGCCTGTAGCAACTACAGCTCTCTTGAAGGTGAGTGTCTTCCCGTTGACTTCCACAGTGTTTAAGCTAGTGAATTTACCATGTCCTAAAAAGATTTGGACTCCAAGCTCTTTGGAGTAACGCTCGGCCGAGTCGTGGTGGCTTATTTCTGATCTGATTCTGCGAATGCGTTCCATCACTTTTTCAAAGTCCACCTTGACGGCATAGGGGTCAACAGAGATTCCTGCCTCCTCCAAATGTTCCATATCACCTCGCAACGTATGAGCAAGATTGGCAGAGTGGATGATGGCCTTCGAAGGCACGCATCCGACGTTTAAGCAGTCGCCACCCAACATATGAGCTTCAATCATGGCAACTCTGGCGCCAATTCCCGCTGAACCCGCAGCCGTAATCAAACCACCAGTTCCGCCTCCAATCACTACCATGTCATAATTGTAAGATCCATCCTTGTTGTGTTGAATAGGATCCTGCCACGAGGGAGGATGAACATTGTTCAACAAAGTTGTGTTATGTTCATCCAATGGCCACACTTGGCTGACCACATGCTGGTCCTTTTCACAAATGTTATCAAGATTCTCACTTAATTTTAGGTGGGGCAAAAGGGTCCCTTCTTCTTTTTTTCCAGGAGAAGAACCCAAAAAGTCGCTCCACTGGACGTACTTGCCAATGTCGGGATGATTGGTGGGTCCACCACGCTCGCCCTCTTCCACAAAGCGATAAAAGAGATAATCATCCGCAAATTCATGATCTCGGGTCTATCATAATAAATGAGAAGAAAAATGGAAGCAAAAAATGAGAGAGTGCTGCTTGTGCTAGTGTTATAGACTCTATTGTCATTTCCGTGCACATTAGTATTGAGTACTTACAACGTGCTCGAAAAGATGAAATTCGTGTGTCAACGACCGTCCGAGCTGGGGAGGTGTGCATGAAGCAAGAAAAAGTGAGCGAATACAAGCCTACTCATTATGAAAAAAATCGGCGGTACTCGTGCTTTCTAGTAGACGTACCTGAACAGCATCTTCACGAGACTGGGCATGCCCGCTTTCCAAAAGATAATCGACAGCCTCGCTCCCGACAAAGCACTTTTCATATGTTTTCAAGCGGTACTTTCGATCTTTGATATCAACATTGGCAGCAAACTTTTCCGCGAGTTCCTTCAAGCTTAGACTTAGTTCTTTAGAATCTGACATTCTTTAATTGTTTTCGATTATTTTATTTTATTTTATTCTAATGTTAATTTGTTTGAGGTGTCTATTTTGTGTGCTTCCAACTCTCACGAGAAGGGCTAAGAAGCTAGAATGCCTCTCTAGCTAGAATTGAAACTGCCCAAGAAGCGTCTTTTATTGTTCTTCATTTTCCGAATGCTTTCGAAAAAAAAATACTGTACTCCGTAGTACCATGGTATCTTCTTTCGATCTAGCCTGAGCACTATTAGTACTACTAGCTAGTACCAGTGGCTGTATTTATTTTATTACTCCGTACCAGTACCAAGGAGTGCTGCTCTACGTACAGAGGATGGTACAGTACCAATCTGGATCCATTGAGTCCACCTGGGCTTGCTTTCGTATTGGTTTGTCAGTCCAAGTATTAACGATAGCCCTACTGTGTTTTACAAAATCTTGAAGTAAAAAACCGATCTACCACGCCATAGTTGTGATCCCCGTTAATTAGATGTTCAATTTTTTTACTACAATCTACCAGGTACCAGTACACTTTTATTTATTTCATTTTTATCTGGCGTAGCAGTCTGGTAGTCTACTAGTACGATAAAAATAAAAAAGCGAGAGCTGTTGTCAGCTTATAACTGATAATAGCATTGAGTAGGTCTACTTTAGTTGTTAGTTGTAGAGACGAGAGCCCTTCCTTTTTTATGGAGATAATAGACTATTGACTTGTCTACTCCGGATATTTAATTTAATTTAACTTCTTCTTCGTCACTTTTCTAATTCTATACCTATACCCGGCACCCGGCAAACAGACAAATCAAGAAGGCAGAAATAAGCACCATCAAAGATGAGATTATCAGCCTTACTGGCGCACAATAAGAAGCTAATACACGTGCTTCCTCTTGCACTAATTTTCATTCTGTTGGCAGGCACATCAAATAGTGTATGGGCTGCCAAAAGACCAGATTCGCTGAACCCAATACTGCAATCTCAGCATCTTCCGTTGACATCCCTTGGCAGAACCAGCATTCCTCGGGGCGGAGGAATCATTCCAGGAGGATATAATCCATTCGGCTACAAAATTACAGCATTGGGCGAGCATTTTTTACAATTTGATGGGTCTCTTGATTCAGATGTCGGGCGGTTCATTTCCACTCTCAAATCAGGAAGAAAACGCTTTGCTGTCATCAAGGAACAGTGGTTAGAAGTGATGAGAGTCTCCAAGTCGGGACAAAATATGAGAATTTATCGCAAGCTACAAGAGCTAGTGGATTTTTGCGTCAAGGCTGGTCTCATCGATTAGTTGCAGTGTGTGGCAAGCTAGTGTGCATGAGCTGTGCTGTGTTGGTGCATTGGTAGAAGTAGTAACAAAGCAATCAATTTTGCTATAGTAGGTTCAACGTTACTAGTTTTATATTTTCGAGAGCAACGACCATGTACATTTGGAAAATGCTGCTACAAATTTGTACTTCACTGGGGAATCTTATTCAGTAGACTTGACGCGAACGTCCCTTCGCAGACATCGGACATGTACAAAAAAGTCATCACGCAAGAATGGTTACACTGTGTGTTACAAACTTATTCTGAATAAAATATTCGCGCGGTATCCAGCCACACAAACAAAGAAAAAGAAAGTTGTCCCTCCGAAATAGGATCCATGCTGCTGTCTTGTAGATTCAAAGTATTGCGTTCTGCTAGGAATGTGAGAAACAGTACCATGAAGTGTGTCCCCTACTTTTCCGACTACCGTCCGTCGCGAACGCTTAGGCGCTTCTTTGTGCTGCAAGAAATGCAAATGTCCGCATGAAAAAATCGGAAAGGGTTTATTTTTATTGTGAGATAATCTAAGTTGGAAGATTGTAAGTTCGAATTAAGGGCAAGTTACATTTTTATTCCTCGGCATTTTCCTTTTCGGTATCATTCTTGCTGTTTACGGTTGTCATCTGATAATCTCCCTCTTCCCACAACTTTCCCAACGCTTTTCCATTGTACACCTGCTCCAGTATCTTTTCGACAATGCTATTGATATCTGCCTGCACCTGCTCAATGGATTGAGCTGCCGAGACCACATGCCAGGAGACACGACCCTCAGCTTTGTCCAATTTTTCCAATTCGTCAAACCTCTGACGCACTCGAAGTTGCAAATCTCGCTTTTCGTATCGCTCCTCCCCGTATCTGTTGTTTTGATATCGCATAGTAATGGGATAAATTGTTGATAATATTGGTTGTTTGGATGATAGAAATTTGGAACAAAAATTATATTCATATGCAAGGTAGTATGGTAAGGAAGGTGAGAAAATCGAAACAGGATTTCCATCAACAGCAAAACAATTCATTACTTAGGATAGAATGGCAAGCATTCTTGAGACATCACAGACATGTCACACAAGTCTCAACCTACCCTCCTCGTTGTTCTGCTTCTTCCTGAGACAAGTCCAAGAAGATAACAGCATCAGGAGCAGGCAATCCCATATCTGGATGCTGGCACCAACTTAAAGATAAAGGTCCTCCTTTATCAGCTCGTGGTTTTGCCGATGTAAAGGCAACTCCAGAATAGGCATATCGGTCGCAAATGACAGTCTCCTTGTTGTGAAACAAATGCTCTTCTAATTTTTGACTTCCCTCCCAGCGGTTAGCACTAAAGAGCAAGTGAATGGCACGGTCGTCCAATTCAGCATCTCCTATCAAGTACTGATTGATCATTTGCCCAACTGAAGTAGTACGATCTGGAAATCGCATCGCCGCCGCAGCCACGCCCAACGAAACCAAATGTTTGAGTAGCAGGCCACACTGAGTCGTCTTGCCGCATCGGTCAACGCCTTCGAGAACAATGAATGCGCCTCTGGGTGTACGAGACGGGGATATGCCTGTGATAGATGGGGTATTCATAGAGTTGGCAATTCGCATGGTGGTAATTGCTGTTAGTTTTGGATTAATCAGACGTGCTGCTGTGTAGCCTTTTTATTTCTTTCAGGTTTTGTCATTTTTTCGTCTGCACTCTTTTATGGAAGAAAAAATGACTAAAAGAGCAAGTGAGCGTAGAGTGAGCGTAGACTCAAAAATACACCGCAGTCGTGTCTACGACTGACCTTATTTCCGGAGACTGCTCGGGATCAACGACTGGAAAAACAAGACAGAGCCATGACCAGAACACACCATTGCAATAAAAGAGGAACACGGCTGCAAGCAGAGTCCGCCAGAAAAAGACCAATACAAAATTGAAAACAATGAAACAATGGATCTTATAGAGTTCGCAGAATTGCGACGATCCAAGAGATACGACGAAGGCATCACGAGGGCCCAAGAAATACTTCACCGGGATCCAAACAATTTATTGGTCCTGCAAGAGCTTGATTTGCTCTACAATCTTTGTGAGCGGTATGAAGCAGCCGAGGAAACAGCTCTTCGGGTTGTTCAGACATGGATGACACAAGAGAGCAAACCTGCCGACTCTTTCATCAGCGGCTGGCTCCGCATAACGAGAGAAGCCGAGGGAGGGTGGTCAAGAATTTTAGTTGAAGAAAAATACATTCCAATACAGATTGGATCGCTTACCTATCACTTTACAGTTCGTGTCACTGGGAAAACAAAGAGAACCTTTTATGTAGAAACTAATGGAACTCCAAGCAGTTCGGCGTCCATGATATCACAAGATATGGGAGGAAGACCGCTACCTCTATCGTTCTTTTTGCGGGAATATGTTGGGGGCTTCAACGCATTTGGGGGTGCCGTGAAGACGTATCACGAAAAGCCAAGTGTGCAGGAGCTGTTGGCAGACGTAACTAAAATCGTAAATGACAAAAAATCTCCAAAAATTTCTTCTGTGCCAGCGGAAACCAATAGAGGGTAGGTGATGAAATGAATTGAAAAGGTAAATTTATCTACTTAAGTTGCCAACAAGCTTGTTAGCTTTCGATCTACAGCTAATAATACAATATTTTTTATTCTCGGTGGCCGATCTAGTCTTGAGTTCAAGCCAGTCTAAAATTATACATATGAAGAATCGTCCGTCGTGTACAAGCAGCTGAGTTTGGCATTCATTCCAATCATACAAGTGGAAGTGTGCGAAGGCGTTCGCAACAAGTCGACTAAGCCTCGCGGGCAGTTTTGCAAAAAGTAGTGCCCTGTCTCTAAGATGCTGGCGCAGTTTTTGTCGCCTCTGTGGTTGTTCGAGCGGAGCAGCGGATTGAGGGCCCGAGTGCCAGAGTACAAAAACACTTCCACAATTTCTAGCACCGCATACCGTTTGGCTACCCAACGCGAGGTCTCCAGCCTCGTGCAACTGCATCATGTTCGCTCACCACGCCGTCTGCAAGTTCACAGAGAAGTCCAAGTCACGAGTTCAATCACGTTTCACTTCAAGGTGAAACTACAAGATCTTCGGGACTAACAAAAAATATTAACGGTTATAAAAATAAAGGGAAGATACGATCAGACGGAAGCAAAAGCCAATAAAACGCAACTCTGAGCAACAACACTGCACTTTGCACTTTGCAACATTACTGAAAAATAATGCAGTTTATTACACAGGTGCTTCGTCATAACAATTCTACTATGAAATTAATCTCCACCATCTTAGTTCTCGCCAGTTCTGCCTCGGCATTTGCTCCTACCACCAGCTTAGTCATCCGAGGCTCGGCTCTCGGTGCTAAACCAAAGGTGTTTATTGACGGTGAAGCAGGTACCACTGGAATCCAAGTTTTTGAACGTTTGAGCAAGCGAGATGATTTGGAAATTATTTCTCCTCCCTCGGATCTTCGAAAAGATCCTGAGACGCGCAAGAAATTTATTAACGAGGCTGATGCTGTCATTTTGTGTACGTTATTTGAAAAAAAAATACACAACGAAGGGAAATAAAGCTGGACGGACTTCTTATCTCACATTTGATTTTCATTTTTTGTGTGAAATGACAGGTCTTCCCGACGATGCTTCGAAAGAAGCTGCTTCCTGGGTGGAGAATGACAAGACCGTTCTCATTGATGCTTCTACTGCCTTTCGAGTTGCCGATGACTGGACGTACGGATTCCCAGGTATGTCTTCCACTTGTATCTTATATTATTTTTTGCATGCGAAATGACATGAAAACAAATTTTCTGACTTTTTTATCATTATTAAATGTAGAACTTTGTAAGGAACAGCGTGAAGCATTGAAAACCAGCAAGCGCATTTCCAATCCTGGATGTTATCCAACTGGTTTTATTGCTTTGACTCGTCCCCTTACAGAAGCTGGAATATTGTCCGAAGGAACACCTTTAACAGTCAATGCGATCTCTGGATATTCTGGTGGCGGAAAACCTTTGATGAAATTGTACGAAACCGAAGAGCACGAACCTTGGGGTGCATACGGATTTAATTTGGCGCACAAACATATTCCTGAAATGGCCAAATATTCTAAATTAAACCGAGAGCCCATATTTCAGCCACAGGTAGCTGATTTTGCTCAGGGAATGGTAGTCAATGTTCCTCTTCACTATGAATGGCTTGCCGAAGGGACTAATGGAGAAAAGATTCATTCCGCCTTGAAAAAGCATTACGAGGGGTCCCATTTTATCGAGGTCATGCCACTGGGAGAAGCGAATATCAAGGAGGCTGGTTTGTTGGAACGAGGAGCCTTTCTTCGCCCCGATACTCTAAAAAATACCAACAAATTGCAATTGTTTGTCTTTGCCAATGACAAAGCCTGTACTTGCGTCCTTTCGGCTCGTTTGGATAATTTGGGCAAAGGTGCCAGTGGAGCTGCCGTTCAAAATTTGAACATTGCGCTAGGTTTGGAAGAAACAACAGGCCTGTGAGCACATTGTTATTAGGAATAGTGCTCAGTTCACGTCGTATTTATATTTATAATCAGTGCTGTAGTAGATTGTGCCAGTAGTATTTTCTCACCCCTGCTGCTCCCCCGTACAGCACTCTTTAGCATCTTACTCGTCGGGAGGTGCCTGGAGGGCTTTCAGACGTTCCAGCGCTTGTGTCGCCAACTCGGCAATGTCCCACATATCTTCATCTTGTAGGCATGACTTGAAGAGAGCCATTTTAACAACACAATGCTTCCCGGCTGCCCGTTCGATCGCCTTGACGCGATTTCGCAGACCCTTGTCGGACATGGTACGTACTCGCATCAGACAGTGTTCGTAGGTGGCCGTGGGGTTCTCTTTGGCTGCTTGTTCGGCCCCAGCTTCCATAACCCGCAAGGCGACTAGCTGACGGGCTTCCCGGCATTCCTCGATGATGGCTTGTCGCTGTCGTCTGCGTTCCTCGTGGGATGTTGTTGGCGGCGGCATGTCCTCCAGAGGTTTGCCGTCGGGATCGAGGCCTTGCAGTCTCGTTGACTTCCGTGTCGGGCTGAGTGGAGTTGAAGGACTGGTTTTCCGTTTCTTTCCTCCGCCGATTGAAGATGCTGAGGCGTGGATACCCAAGGCAGCATCGTTGGATACCTTTTCTTCCAAGGCTGAAATTAATCCGAGTTCTCGAAGACGCTTGTTGTTACGCGCAATGTTACGAGCACGGCATTTTTCGTACTCAGTTAAAGCAGGTTGTGCGCTTTTGGATGCTTCTGACATATTGTTGTTCTTATTAATACTAGCAGAGGTAAATGCTTTGATGCACTGCTTTGGATCAGGTAGTAGCTACTAGTGGATAGGCTCTACTACTTGTTCTTGTAATAGATTATTAGTACTGGTGGTAGTAGTATTCTCAGTACGACTGCTAGCTAGTACTGTAAAAGCTAGAGCCGAGTAGAGTACTCAGTAACTACTACTACTACTAGTAGTAGTAGTAGTAGTAGTAGTAGTAGTAGTAGTAGCTACTACTGCTAGCTAGTAGTAGTAGCTAGAGGGCTCTATCTCTACTACTACTAGCTCGTTCTAGTAGTAGTGCGAGTACGTACAAGTGCTTTCTCGCTGTTTTTCCTACCCGGTAGACAAAGAAAAACAGTACCGTACTATCTAGCTAGTCTACTACAGTAGCTAGCTACTAGTAGCTAGTAGCACTGCGTACGTACAGCAAGGATCGATGGAAGTACTTTCTTTTTTGTATGCAAATTCCGAAATTCAGACACTCTTAAAAATAAATGACATGACATCCTACCAAACGCATGAGTCGATTCGAGATATTGTAGATCGATACTATGGATTTATTCTCGATCAATATGGAGTGTTGCACAATGGATCCGCGAGCATGGATGGAGCGACGGACTGTGTGCAAGCCCTGCATCAAATGGGCAAACAGCTGATTATCCTTTCTAATTCCTCAAGTCCTTCCTCGTCGACCATTGATAGACTACCCAAGATGGGATTCGATCCATCTCTTTTTGTTGGTGGTGCTATAACGTCTGGGGAAGAGGCGACCAAATACATATCCAAGCATTATCCAAAGAAGAAAGCCATTTACTTGACATGGGACGCCAACACGCAAACATCACAAGAAGATTTTTTGAGAAAATGTGGAAATCTACAGGTCACCACGAATGTAGAAGAGGCTGATCTTGTGTTGCTGCAAGGAGTGCAGGTGATGCGCGGTCCCAACAGCAGTAGCAGCAATAATGTCGAGGAAACCAGCCTTGGTGAATACATGGCTACTGGAGATATGACAGTTATTGATCCCATTTTAAAATCATGTGTCGCACAAAATCTACCAATGGTATGCGCAAATCCTGACTACTTTGTGGTAAGAGCTGACGGTAACGCGGAGCACATGCCGGGTAAGGTTGCGGACCGGTATCGGGACCTCGGTGGATCCTGTACGAGTTTCGGCAAACCTAATGTTCCCCATTTTGAAGCTTGCATCCGTAAGCTCAATCTACCCAAAGACAAAGTGGTTCACGTCGGAGACTCGTTGCATCACGACGTAGCCGGAGCGAATGCAGCTGGTGTTGCTTCGGTGTTTGTAGCAGGAGGAGTGCACCGACAAGAATTGGGCTCTGACTTTGGTATCATGCCAGCCAAGGAGAAATTGGACGAGTTGTTTGCAAAGCACAAACAAACACCAACTCACGTAATTCCCACATTTCGAATGTAATATTGATCTCGAGGCTATAAGTAAGGCAGTTTGCATATTTCTAGGAAATGCTATATTGTGATTTTATTAATCATCAATCTTGAATCAACCGTTCAAGACAGCAATCCACTACAATTAAAAGTAAACTAAATAGCTTAATCTTGTTAAAGAAATGCAGTAATTTACTGGTTGAGCTTGGATGCAAGAGGTCCAAGGAACTTGGCCTTCTCTTCGGCAGTCTGGAAGCGTCCATGTCCTTGCTTGGAACTGGTATCGATGAACTTGAGATCGATGGCTTCCAAATGCTTGCGGGAAGAGTGCTTCATCATTGACTTGCGAAGAATGACGGGTCGCTTCTTGACACCAACGATGGCACCCTTGAGCATGATCCAGTCTTCATTGACTTCACCATAGTGAACAAATCCTCCCATGGGTGTGATTCCCTTCTTGGTCAAATCGGTCTCAGTTTGGCAACTGGCTTCATCTCCTTTCTTTCCAATACGGTAGATCTTCTTGTTCATCTCGGTACGATGGAAGTATCCGTTTTGACCGGCACGGGGAACAGTGGTGGACACACGGGCAGGATGCCACGATCCAATACAGGCAACCTTACGAAGACCACGATGAGTCTTTCGGGGGAGACGGGACACACCCCAACGAGTGGTGACACCTTCGAAACCATGACCCTTGGTAACTCCGATAACATCAATATTCTCGTCCTTGGCAAAGATGGTATCGACAGTGATTTCCTTCTCGAACAAGTCTTTGGCAAAGTCGACCTTGGCAGCAGCATCTCCTCCGTTGATTTGGATCTCCATGACGTGAGCCTTCTTGATGCGGAGTCCAACCTTCTTGATCTGGGTGTGGGCAATTACACGGACCACTGTGCAGAACTTCTTGATGCGCTCCAACTCAGCATCAATCTCCTTTCCGCCATCCTTCTGGTACTTGAGAGCGTACTTGGTGTAAGCCTTCTTCTTGGAGTTCATCCAGTTCTTGTAGCACCGACGTCGGAACTCGTCACCCAAATGCTCGGCAAAGACGGTCGTCAAGGTACGAAGACCTGAAGGAGTCTCGACGTATCCGACAACACCGACAACGACCATAGGAGGAGTCTCGACGATACTAACGGCATCAACAACCTCACGCTTGTGCATCAAGGCACCGGGACGGTCAACACCACGGACAACGTGGGTCATACCGGCCTTGTAGCCACGGAAAGCAGTCAAGTGGGGCTTTTCCTTAGTATCATCCTTGGGGAAGGATCGGACGCGACCAGAATGGTGCTTGGTGCGCTTCTTGGGCAGAAAACCAAGATTTCCGTGACGGGGAGCTTCGAACTTTCGGTGAGACATGGTTGCGTAGATATGGAACAGGCAACAGTAAAAATTTGTTGTTGTTGTTGATGATAATTGACCAAGATGATAAAAATATGTTTTGCAATTCCTGATTTTTAGTAAGGAGGTAAAATCTCGTTGGGCCCACCCGATTAGTCAATTAGGAAATGAAGACGCACCTTTGATCATCCCAGAAGATGCGTCCTGGTAGACTTACTTTGGCTTTGCGCTGCTATTTTTTAATTACCGTACTTTTTCTTTATCGTAGAACTTTATCATCAAAGTGCTTTTCTAGCTAGCTACGGTAGCTACGTGAATATTAAAGATTTAAAAGTTCTATTGAAAAATCTTCGATGCTTGAAAAATCGCCTAGCTAGCAGGGAGGTATTAGGGAGTACTGCTCCTCGCACCTCTGCCCGTGATAGAAAGACGTCTTAACCATCTGCACAGCACTATTTTTTATTCATGAGGCTGCCTTTTTGGTAGCTGCATCGAGATTGACTCGCTTGGCACTCAAGGGTCCATTCCAAAATTGATGAACGGCTACGCCCGCTAATCTTAATACGTTGAAGACGCCAAAGCCCAACCAAACTCCCGTCAGTCCAAAGACGGGAGGAAAGGCTTTCAAAGCCCACAGACAACCGGCCGTAGCTACTACAGTACTTAACGACAGCTGCATAAAGCTTCCCGTTCCAACCATAACGCCTTCTCCAATGAACACAAGACCGTTAATAATTTGGTAGAGACTGGCCAAATAGGATGGCATTTTGGCAGCGTCGCGAACTTCCTGCAGAGGTGTCATTCGCTGCAATAGTGGTAACACGGCAATCTGTAGAGCTCCTAGAAGCGTTCCAAGAATGAATCCCCAGCTCATAAGACGATTGACAGTGGAGCGTGCGGTGCGGAGCCCACCGACTGTGGTTTGTCGTGTTTCATCGTAGCGTTCGACCATTTCGTTCGGGACTACTGTCTGGGCAACTGTGGAGAGGGCCAGCAAGACGATGCCTCCAATTTGAAAAACCTGAATGGCCATGGCGTGAGCAGCAGCACCGACACCTGTTTTATCGGTGGATTGAGTTACCCGTGTCACAGCCAGAAAGGTAATGTTCAAGGCCACGTTACGGAGTTGAAGTGCAAACCCGCCCCGAACCAAGGGTTCCAGCTTTGTCCAAGACGGCATTTTGAAAATTTTGGACAGTTTGATCATGTTGCGTTTTCGCAAGAGGTAAATATACGTAACTGCACTGATAACTTCGGCCGCTAGGGTTGCCAGAGCAGCTCCCTTGACGCCCATGGCCAGGGTAAAAATTAAAATAGGATCCAGGAGTGCGTTGAAGATGTTGGCAAACGCACTAATTTTGACTGGTGTGCCCGTTTCCAAGACACCTCGAAAAGCGGAAAACCCCACGACCGATACCAAGGATGGTAAAAAGGCAAAGGAACGAATAATCAGATACGGTCGGGCATATTCCAAGGCGGGTGCTCCGGCTGAAGTGGTTAACGGTTGTGGTTTGAGGTAGGTACTATTCGGTAAGTACGAGTACAATACAAGTTGAATGACACATGACCAACACAAGTAATGAACTTACATTCTAACACGGATCCAAGGACCTTGTCTGGTTGTGCTAGCAGAAGAGCCCCTCCCAGGGCAGCAAAGATCATACCCACGAACAGTGCTTGACAAATAGCATCCTGTACTCCTTCTTGGTTGCCATTGGCATTTTCGATCGAAACAAATGTTGCCGTAACTTTTGCATAATGAAGGGTTGATGAATCAGTGGAGAAGAAATAATGGCAGGGATAGTTTGAGCAGTGACGATAATGTGATAACAAAACTCCGTTCAATGATCATGCATGCATTCGAGCCAGAGGTACAAGATACAAGATACAACGAATCATGCGGCACGGCAGGTACTCACCACTCGGTAAGAAGGATGCTAACCAAAAGGCCGAATTGAAGACTTGATTCGCAGCGGCTTGTCCCGCTACGGCCAAAGCATTTCCCATGCGATTGATCCAAAACAGATCGACGGCCCCAATCAATGGATTAATGGCAAAGTTGGCAATCACGGGCAGTGCAATCTTGATGAGTCTGGTATCCAATTCATCAAAACACGGCCAGATTCCTGGTATTGTTTCGTCGTTGTTGCTATTATTATTGTTTCCTTGTTCGTTGTCGTGATTGCTAAGATCGGCAGCTTTTTCGGCCGTATGCAAAATGAGCTTGGTCCGTCGTTGTGCTGTTATGGTTGGTCTGTATGCTGCTGCTGGTAGTTGATTTGAGGTGGCAGCAAGATGCAATGTGTTATCTTCAGAGACTCCAATGGGAAATAGTATTCTAGTTGATGAATGGTAATGGGTTGTTGTAAAGCAGAATACATCAGTCCTTTGAAACAAGAGACCTATGCATACAAGTAAGGATGTGGCACGACACCGTCTCTGAGATTTCTGTGAAGTGTTTCGACGCATTGGTACTTTATTTTTTATCCTGCTCTCTGCTCTCTGATCGTTCGGTATATTATAATAACTGGCACAACGCTTTCTTCTATCTAATTTATGCTGTTGTTGCTGTTTGTCAGCGTACTTTTATGGCTATTGGTACTAGCTACTAGCTAGTAGTGTTGTGTCTAAATAAGTCTGCCACTGGGAAGAGGTGTCAGAAATTTAACCTCGCAACCGTCATGGACGTATGGTAGACTAGCTACTACTCCTCAGTAGCTACTCTACTAGCTAGTACGAGTAGTAGACTAGTAGACTACTACTCGCTCAAGCCTCAAAATATCTTGCCTTGATAAAATAAATCTACCACCGGTAGACCACTACCTGGTACAGCCGAGTAGACTACTCTACTACTCGAGTAGCCTCTAGCTAGCTACTAGCTACTACTAGTAGTATCTACTACTAGCTAGGTGGGGTCTATTATTACATGTAGTCTACTGCAAATGAATCTCATGATCTGAAAAGATCACTGACTCAGTCATGATCGTGACTCAGATTTAAAGGACACCGCACTCATTATTTCAGTAACTATTCTTGCGTGCTGCTTTCCTCATCTTTCATCTTTCCTCACTGTTTACATTAGAAGAAATATCAACTCCTTTATCCGTACTATAAATAAGTTCAGTTGTCCATAACCTCCCTTGTGTTCATCGGCTCATCAGCTCTGATATCTTGGCAATTTCAAGAGCAAGACTCAGCCAGCAAGCTCTACAACAACAAACAACAAACAACAAACAACAACAACCCTCTCAGATCATGCCTTTATTCAGAAAAAGCCTGTTTTCCCTGGTCATTGCTGCCTTAATAATACCCTCAGCCAAGGGCACACCAGGTGGTGCTGCTGCTACTGCTGCTGCTATCCACAAAAAAAGGGTGAATGGAGTTTCCAAGATTGGTTCAAATTTAGAATCTGTCAAGTCCAACAGCATCAAGTCAATAATATCGCACAACAGCAACCAAAAGGGAAAAACCAATGGCAGCAGCAATCAAGCCCTTTCCGCGTGGCCTTGTATGGACGACCTCGACAAGAGCTTGATCAAAATATCCTTGCCGGTGATTGCTAATTTTGCTATTGCACCGCTCGTGGGTGCCGTTGATTTATTCTTTATCAATCGCATGGGCAATGCTTTAGCTGTGGCTGGCCAATCAGCTGCCAATCAAGTTTTTGGGTCCGTGTTTTGGTTAACATCATTCTTACCAAGCAGTACGTTAGGTTTTTCTTGTGTGTGTGCGTGTGTGTACGCATTTTTTTTTCTTCCAAATAATAAGCCTCGACATTTTTTGACACACCGTTCCAATGTTGTCCCTATCCATTTTTTTGTATTTTGAATAGTAACGGCCATTCAAGTTTCCAAAGAATTTGCCCAAGGAAACCAAGAGGGTGTGCAGGAAGCAGTTGGAAGAGCTTTGTTTGTTGGTGCCGTTTTTGCTGTCATTGGAAGTGCAGGACTACTGGGATACCCCGAACGCACGTTGAGTTCCGTCCTGCAAAGTAAGTTGCATTTTCATGAGGAATCATCGTTACTTCAAAAAATAGTTTCATCTGGATGAATGACTCACCACTCCTGGATTGCTGTGCCAACAGAGGACGCCCCGGCCTTGAAATTTGCAAAGTCCTACCTTAAGATTCGAGGACTTTCTTTCCTTCCCGCAATTATCTCGTTGGTGGGATTTTCAGCCTTTCGTGGCCAACTTGACACAACAACCCCCGTTCGAATTAGTTTGTTTTCGCAACTTTTCCATGTTGCGTTGGTCCCTCTCTGCATCTTTCAACTCTCAATGGGAGTTTCCGGTGCAGCACTTGCGACGTTGGCATCGGAAGTGATATCGGCACTGGTGTACCTGATTCTAATGAGCCAGAGAAAAATGATCATTCTGAGCCAGCTATTAAAAATTCCAGATATGCGAAAAGTTATGGATCTCATCAGAGGTGGTCTGGCTCTGCAATTGAGAAATGTGGCATTCAATCTCACTTTCATGTACGTTACGAGAGTCACACAATCCCTCGACGACAGCGGAATAGTTCCGGCGGCACACGCCTTGGCACTGCAAACCTTTCAGGTGGGAGGGATTGTGCTCCTCGCGCTTTCCGTTGTAGCTCAGACCGTCCTTCCTGGTGCCATGATTGAAAAATATGACAAAAGCAAACAGCAAATGACGGGAGGTTTGGATTACGCCAGAGTTCTAGTCAAGCGTCTGATGAACTGGGGTTTTCTGCTAGGAGCTGCGCTGGGATCGCTGCAAATTGTATTGCTTCCCTTTATCATGAAATCCACTCCATTGCAGGAAGTTCGAAATGCGGCTCGCTTACCAGCTCTTCTTGCCAGCGTCTTGCAGATCATTAATGGATTGGTGTTCATTGGCGAGGGTGTTATGGTTGGCTGTGGTGATTTCTTTTTTCTCTCTTTAAGTACAGCTCTGGCATCAGTGGGCTGCGTGGCCGCCATCAAGGCCACTAGTCCAACATATGGTTTAACTGGTGTCTGGATTGGATTTGCTTTCTTCAATGGCATTCGGTTGCTGTGTGTCTTCTTGCATCAAGCGTACACGGGGCCACTCGCCAGACGCAACACTACGGTGGCTAATTCTGGAAAGCAAAAACAATGAAGAAAAAGTGAATATTAATGTAGCTATTGTAAATTATGCCGGTTGCATAACTGGAGTTTATCGATAAGATCGAATTGACTTGAGATAGCCTTCGTCGCGCGAATGAAAGCTTTGCTGCGAACCTTCACGACGCCTGGAACTTTGCTTGTAGTCATTTTCTTTCCCCATTCTCTGTTGCAATTCGTTGGATCTCACGAACTTATTGCCCCCACCAACCCGTGATGTATTAATAGAGTCGTGCATTTTGTTCATGTAGTCAATGGGATTACGGTTCTTTTGCCTTTGATCCATAATTTCTTTTTGCTCTTTTTCCTTTGTCAACTTTTCTTTATATTTTTCCAGCTTTTCTCGGTACTTGGCAAGTTTCTTCTCAAGTACTAGTTTCTCATCTCGGAGCTCTTGGTTTTCCTTCTGCAGAAGCCGTTCAGCCTTCTCCTTTTGTCTGCGTTCCTCCTGTAAATCCTTTGCGATTCTTCCTTTCTGGTCAACAAGATCCTTTTCCTGCTGCTCTTGAATTTGGTACATGTTAGTGAGTTTCACCAGATCAGAAAACAGGTTGTTTAAATTGGCTTCCATGCCCTCTCTTCCTTCTTCCAGGTTGAGTATCTGGTTTTCCTTCGCGGCGACAGTGTGTTCGTACCGCTTTTGATCTTCCGCCATATTCTCCATACGCTCTTTCATATCCCCAATAATGCCGTCTCGCTGGCCAACCTGCCGTTTCAACTCGTCATTTTCTTCCCCTAGACAAACAACCTGAGTCGACAATTCTTCCAACTCAGCTCGAGTTCGAAGCTCAGCTTGCTGAATTGTTTTGACAGACTCGTCTGCTTCTCGAGCACGCCTTTCTGCTTCATACAATTCCTTGGACATTATACGGACCCGATGCTCGGCTACCCTTCGTTCTGCGTCAAAGATTTCAACTTTGGACTTAGTGTCTTCGATATTGGACTTTTTTACTCGCTGAACTTCCCTCCAAAAACGCACAGATTGAGCGTCCATTTTCTTTCGGTATTCTTCATTTTCTGTCATCAATTGCTGTTCCCGTTGAGCGGCACCTTCCAAGTCTTGCCTGTAGACGCGTATGTTATCGATAAGAATTCCTACCAAGCTTTCATGACTCTTGTCCTTGGAAAAGATGCAGGATGCCAAGAATTCCTCATTCTCAGGGACAGCCATAGACACTAGCAAACGAAAGCGTCGGCGTGTGAGCTCCATGGAAGTCGAGTGCAAGTGCTCAAACGTCAGATCTGTTGAAGCTTTGGCTTGAAGTGGATCCTTGCTTTCGGCTGTTGCTATCGACGTGGAAGTTGCGTTGGAGGCAGCTGAAAAGAAATCCGTTACTGCTCTTCGAATACGTGATTGAATGAGATGCAAAGAGTTCGCACTGGCTAAAGGTACGGCTAGCGCAGAAACATCTTGCTGCTGTGTACGCAAGTTGCTGATATCAAGGTATCCAAAACGAGACAGAATGGTGGCGACAGATATGCGGATGGCTTGATCTATACCTGTCTTGGCCACTTCCACTTCTTCTTTTTCAATGCAAATGCTCCTTTCGTCTAGGCGTGATAAGTTGTTGGCTGGAGGCGTATCCGTGTCAGAGTCTTCGAGGCCTGTGCAGTCCAACGAATCATTCATAAGCGTCCTTGTCTGGTCGATCCGAATATCTTTCGGCGACATGAGATGTATTAAGGCCTCAAGTGACTCGTTATCCATAATGTGAATGACCTCGTGTAACAATGGTTCCGAAGACAGTGTCAGATCGAGCACGTCCAAAAGACATAGCAGCAGAGGCCGGGTGGATTGGCACGAGCTTGAAGTTGTCGCTGCAGAGAAGGCCGTGCTTGATTTAGATATTTGCAACACACGATGGATGCACTGTTGTACAAACTCCAAGTTAATGGCATTCCAGATGTTTCGGGACAATAAGTCATGTGTCATTACACTGGATCGTCCTCCCAAGAGCGTTTTCATCAACGAAGCGGCACAAATGGCAATGTTCAAGTCTTCGTGACATGTCAAATGCTGAAATGATTGTAATAGTCGCCGACAGGGCATCAAGTTTGCCTCTGCGGCAAGCGATGATGGGTCAATATTTCTAGGCGCATTCTTGGCCACTTGCTGTAAGGTTGATATCAGGATTGCTCGGAGCGAGGACCCACTAACGTACATCATGAGCATCATACGTGACAACAAAGGTCGACCTTTAGAAAGTTGCACACCACTACTGCTATGATCTTCGCTTACTAGAATTTGAAAAGATTGCTCCAATGGACCTTTCCAGTATTGTTCTTGGGCATCCAATCCCAACTTGCGAGTTTTTCCATCCTTGCTCACACTCCAGCACAGAATGAATTCTTCCATCCATCCCAATGTTCTGGGATCCTTGTGTTCAAAACTCCATAGCGGTCCACTGGGACTAGCCGCCCCAAAAATACCAAAGCAGCTGCGAAAAACATTGTCCAATAATTTATTAGAATAGACAAATTGTTGAAACTCAATGCCCTGCTCCAATACCACCTCTTCTCGTTTGGCATCCATCAACGACAAAAGTGAAGCACAGGCAATCGATTGATGCAATTGCGATGGAGTTGTGATGGAAGAATCGCTGAGCTTAAGCGCAGTTTCCATAAAATTTTGACAAAGGTTGTGCAGTGTTTCCTTGTTGGATGCCAATGCCAAATGGTCCAACCAAGATGTTCGATCATGTTTGAGAAACGTCACGAGGAGGCTTGCCGATGCCAAACGGATCTCGTCTCGACCAGGGAAAATGTAAATTTTGGGATATTTTTCTGGTTGCTTGCTATCACAAAGCCATTCCTGGATGGCTAGCTTGGTAAGTGTCTTCTCATCCTTACTATTTGCGGCTGGCATCCACCAAGCCGTATCTAAAGCGTAGTGTCTCGACAAGAGATCGCTGGGATTCCAACTTGTCTTCGCATGAATTTGATCCAGATACTGCCACATGGTGGCCAAACAAGTCATGGCTGGTAATTGGATAATGGGATCATTGTGATGAACGACCAGTTGATATAGGGTCTGCAACAGGGATTGTTGTAGGGTTAGGATGGACGGTCGGGTTGTCGCAGTTGTAGTATTAGTAGTATTTGTTGTTGTTGTAATTGTTGTTCCGTGTGTATTGGGTAGTGTAATTTCCGCAGTCACGTCTTGTACAATTGCTGCATACATGACACAGTCTTCCAAGGCCCAATCTTCTAAGCACCGCGCCAAAAAACACAAGAGACTGGGATATCCTTCGGGATTACGGCCCGTCATGTTGATGGTTTCGGGACAACCAAAAAGACGAACGACCAAGGTTGCCAAGTTCGTGGCCATGGCCAGCGTCCAGCACGAACTGTCATTTTGATGCGGATGTTGTTGGACTTTTTGCAGAAAATCAAAGAGCTGTTCAATATTTTGTGTGGAAGGCACATTGGATGTTCGAGCCAACACACTGAGTGCTTGTTCGAATTCTTGGGATGGCCGTGTTTGACTTGCTTGCGAAAACTTGCGATTTTGTGAATAGGGATTGGTGTAGGGGTTCGTATAGGGAAAGGCTGACGTTGAAGTTGGTTGGGGTGAGTTTATCATGGCTTGGGTAGTTGGTTATCCAAATGGAAAGCAGTGTTGTTTTGTTGCTGTTGTTGGATCGATGTTTTTGTTGTTGTTTTTGCGCACAAAATGAGCTCAAGTTTTTTTTTGGCGCAACGGTTTGAACGATTTATCTAAGTACGAGGTGTCTATAATAAAACAGTACACCTGGTTTATCAACAAAACGATGCATATTTGATCCACATTTTCGCATACTGGTGGTAACAACAAGTAAATAAATAGGATCCTGTCTGTTCACTTCTAGTATTTCTTATTATTAGAGTACTACTAGTACTCTGCATTAATAGTAGCTAGTATTTTATAACTCGAGTAATTATTACAGTAGTTGATAAAAGCCGGACGAAACAACAAACACCAGTAGCTAGCTAGTACAGTACAAATTACACAGCAATAATACAATGGGCCCACCAACACTATGGATGAGATTCCGTCAAACACTAGGCCGAGCTCTACGTGAAACGGGTCAAGCCATGGATCGTGCCGGTATTCGCACGCAGCAGCTCCTCCTGGCCGAACGACGGTACGGTGACGATGATCCCTTTATCTTCGACGACTTTTTGTCCAGACATCGACAACAGATGCCCCTGTTGAAGTATGGTCGACCTTTGATATCCAACGATGTGGCCTATTTGGCGCCTTGTGCCACCATGATTGGCAGTGTCCGCATTGGAGCCAATTCCAGCGTGTGGTACAAGGCTATCTTGCGAGCGGACGAATGCGATAATGGATCTCGCTTCGAATGCGAAAATGAAGGAGACATTTGGGAGTTGGATGAAAATAGACCAACGGATTATCGACGCAACAATAGCGAAAAAGTTGGTGGTGGAATCTTTATAGGCGAGAATACCAATGTCCAGGATGGTGCCATTATTACCAGTCGGATTGGACACACACAGATTGGAAATGGCGTCACTATCGGCCATTTGGCACAGATACATTCGGCAACAATCGAAGATTTTTGTTTGATCGGAATGGGATCAGTGATTGGAGAAAATTGTAAGATTGAACAAGAGTCCTTTATTGCGGCGGGTGCCGTCTTGGCGCCGGGAACGGTGGTCAATCAGGGCGAACTGTGGGCCGGAATACCCGCAACAAAATTACGAGACTTGTCAGCCGAACAACGAGAAAAGTTGCACTATCAATCAAAGGAGGTACGTTTTGCTGTTCCTGTATTGCGAGGGTGCTAGTTTGTATTGTTGGTCTTATGTGTTTTGGAGTCATGAAATGTCTGATTGGATTGCTGTTTATTTGATTTGGCAGTACGTTAAAGTGGCCCAAAATCAAAGTGGTGTCATGGAGCTGGGAGGTAATATGCCCGCAGATATCGTCAAGAGGTTTGCTGTGACTGGTGAACATCAAAAGGCTTTGCCAGGTAGAAACATTACCGAAAATGAGGATACCAACCAGGAAAGGGGGGATGCTGAAAAGCAACCATCGCCAATACCGGAACCAAACACAACTAGCAGATGAAAGTATAGACTGTGTCTTTTAATAATTCTCCTAAGCTTTAGATATCGTAACAAATTCTTCGCTAGAAGTATGTCACAGAAGCTCTTTCACAAAATCGACATATTTTGACATCTAAACAAATGCGATGCGGCCCTTCAGACCTCTTCAAAGGGGGCGTCGGCTGGGGCAAACGAGCCGTTATTCACGCGAATTGTGCTGCTGCCCATAGCAGGGGCGTCCCGTATAAAATCAGGAAGAGGACCTTCAACGAGTCCAGCTTCCATGAGGGCTTGCAGTCCCTGTAGAACGTTTTCTCCCTTCATGGTCACTGCGCACTTAAAGTCCGTGGCAGGCCATTTCTTTTGCTCCTCTAAAACGTTTATATTGCCTTTCTCCCAACAAGCTGACGCAGCGGTAGTTTTGCCGGTCCACTTCCAACACAATCGTTGCAGGCTTGGGCAATCCTGAGCTCTTCCCAGTGCTTCCTGTCGTGCCCGTTTACGAGAATATTGCTGTTGAACCGTGTGATCGACCCACAGATTTTTGGCGCTGCGGTTTGCGCCCAGCAAAGCAGCTGTCCCATTCGATTCCGTGGCAATTTCAGCAGCTGCCCAAGCCACATTTGAATTGCCGGGAAGAGCTGTTCCGACCTCAATGCGTTTGCTTTGGGAAGGATTAGCACAACCAATTAAATTGGCGGTGGTAGCTGTATGCAGATCAGCAATAGGATTGGATTGGTCCTTTTCGGCCATGAGAGCATAGCGACCTACTGCCTCTCCTTCAGCAGCCGCTCGTGCTGCTCGCAATAAATCGCATGGTTCTGTACCAGAAAGGTCTCCAAATCGTTTGACTGCCAGGTCTACAGAAAGGATGAGGAGGAAGGATAATCATGAGAAAAATTCGATAAATTACAAAATTGACGACATTCCGACAAACAATGCGCAGGCTTACCATTCAATGTCAACTTTGGTTTCTTGGCCTTTCCTCCAGCAGTTCTCGCACCAAAAAGAGTAGACGCACTCGCCGTGTTGGTCGTTTCCGTTAAAACATTTTCCAAGACGGTCAAAATAAAGGGGCAAAATCGCGATCGTGATGCCGCCCTACTAGCCGTCAAGCAAAATAATGTGGAGCCTGGAACCATCAACGCAACAAACTCCTTCTCCGCCTTTTTCTTCTTTTCACCAGACACGGATCGATTGCGCTCGTCTTGCAAATCCAATAATTGACCCAAACTAATTTGGACAAACAAAGCTTGCTGTTGTGGTTGTTTACTGCTACTACTATCTGCAGCAGCTATATTCGGCAAGAGAGGTTGCATCGTCACATAAACCCGGCAGGCACCGTCATCCAAGACACCATCCAAACTCGTTCGACATTCCATTTCCAGACGTTCGCGTAGAAGCGGCAATTCCCTTGGCGAACCTATGTCCTCCACTGGACGTGCTAATTCGTAGACTTCGTAGATTTTCTTGCGCCCCCAGACCCGAGTTGTGCGGGAGGCAATCTGAAGATGAAGCGACTCCAATAAAATAGACCAAAGTTTACCAGCAGAATGGGTCTGGATGGCACCATCGGTATTCCCTGATTCCTCCGTTTCTTCTGTACTTTCTTTGATAAAGTCATCTTCCTGACTTGCTTCATCAGCTTCAACAGTACTGCTGTCGCTGACCAAGGCAAGTTGGCGTTTGGCAGCAATCAGGTGAGATGTCGTTGGTTGCTGTTGTTCATTGGATTTGGATCCCGTGGACAGTGAAAACGGAGACGCGGAAAGATCTGCGTCATTTACTTCCAAAGTATGGGCATTGCGACCAGTAGCAACAACGGAAGACGCGTCGGTTATGCTATCTCCTTCCTGGGATTGTTCGGAGAGGGCCACAGTTTTGGGGACGTTATTATTTTTGGATTGGTTTGGTTTTTTTGGTGTCCCATTTCCTACACTTTTCTTGCCCACAAAGGATTCAGGATCCTGCAGCACTGACTCGACGGCCAATGCCATATTATACTCGGCATACCGATCCGCCAAGTTCTCCCAACCAGCTGCACGCATTTGGTGAATGGTTTGATGCACCAGGCTTTTCGCCTTTTCCAAGGCTGCTGCTTCGTGAGACGATGATGCCACTTGGAGGAGGGTTGCTAACGATTGTTCGAGCACATTGGCGGCCGTCTCTGGCGAATTCAACAAACGCAGCATACGTGAAAGACTACGAGCTTCGGCCGGCAGAGAAGTGGGTCGATTTCTGGCCGCATTGCGGCTATCACCAATGAGAGAGATTCCAGGCATTGTATGTTTTTGTTGGCGTCGGGTCTTGGGTTTTTGGTGCTGCTGATAGTGCTACGTCTGCTACTTTTAGCTAGGCTCTTCCTTTGCGTGTCTCTTGATCAATAGAAAGGCTCAAAAACCTTAGTTAAGGAATTGTTGCTATGATATAGTCGGGTATAATCAAAGATGGACAAGGAACAGGAAGGCGGATACAGGTGAGGATAGACAATGAGATGTATTGATTGCACCGTAGTAGTATCTCTTTGATTTCGATTGTATTTTGAATAATACTACTAGTAGTCTGCCTACCAGGTAGACTAGCTAGTAGTCTAGTCTAGCTAGTAGTCTACCAGTACTACGTACTGTACCAGGTGTCAATCACGTCGAGTTTTGGTGTATTTTTATTTTTTTATTTTCTCGGGTTTTTGTGTTTAGAGATCGCACACTAGCTAGTCTTCAAGACTGCACTTAAACAACTCGGAACTATTATTTTCATCACTTTTAACTTTTAGGTGCCTCGAATCGTAGGAAACGGCATTCTGTACATTATCAATTCATCCTGAAACGAGGCAGTACATGAAGACGTTTCCCAAACGTAATGCACGAGCCTAGCGCTTCCTAAGTGCATCGGTGGCATGTCCACCCGCCTCACTTTTCGTAAAGTAGTTCACATGAAAGATTGCATAGACCAGGAATCGTTTGACTTTTGACTGCGGTGTGAATGTAAATAGAATGGCTACAAATTAGACCAAAGTATAGAAGGAAGACATTTTCGCAGGAAGCCATGAGAGAGAGCACTGCGAACAGCCAACAACCTGATCGACGAGGAGATAGGACAAGAAGACCGATGTCTCAACATTCACTTTCTATCTTTTCACTCCTGCTTCTTTCAATTTTATTCTCTGTAGATGCCTTCCTTTGCGATCATCTCGCTGATAACTCTTGGGAAAGTTTGATAAACGCCATTGAATTGTCCTTTGATGGATTTCTAATGCTTTGTCCTTTTGAAATCAGCGGCGAAAATTGCCCGCCAGTTGACGAATCTGGATACACCCTTTCGTTTGAGACACAGTCGAACCTCTATCTCATGTGCGAGAGCGTTGTAAGTTTTGGTCCGCCATCAGGAATTCCAGGAGGCGAAGATATTTCTTTCGCTGCGACGGGAACGGGGTGCATCATCGACTGTCCAGGAATCCATTTTAAAGTTGGCAAATATACATCATTGTCCCTGGATAGTATCACACTGAGAGGATCGACAAGCTCTGCTATTCAAGTAAACAACCAAGGCATGGTCAATGCGTTCAACTCGTATTTTCAAAAGTAAGTTCCGTCGACTAAGTAGCGATTGTGTTATAACTTATGCGCTGTGTGACAAGAATACTTACTCTCCCAACTGCGCTTTCCCTGTAGTCACCGAGCTTCTACCCTCGGCGGCGCCATTTACGCGGCAGAAGGATCGCAAATGTTTTTGTCTCAAACAACATTTACCAATAATACAGCACATAGTGGCGGTGCATTGTATACATTAGGAGCAGCTAATATACAAGACTCTGTGTTCACAGAGAACCACGCAATGGCAAGAGGAGTCGACGAAGGAGTGAGCAATGGGCTGACTGTTGCCTGACTAGGCAATATTGTAAATGCTTGTAAGAGTGATTTGAGATCTCACATTTTCTGTCACAAACCGCATCTATTGCATATGCAGGGAGGCGCAATTTATGCCGGGCGAACGTCAATGCTGTCCATTACAGACTCGTTTGTGGCCCACAATACAGCCCCATTGTTTGGTCCTGCCATTCTTGACCTCTCAATGGGTTCTATGAGTGCTTCATCAAATACGGGGTGCAACAACACAGCTGATGAGTTTTACACTAGCTGCGATGGAAGCTTGCGTGCGCTGGATGGAGTTGATGTCTGTGGTCCTTTCGAGACCATTTGTGAAGTTCCAACATCATTGTCTAGACCAGTCCCAACGTCAGAGCCCTCTATGTATCCATTCATTGTAAACTACGACGAGGCAAGCCCGCAACCAACCCAAAATGCTTCGCTCCAACCATCCGTAGCACCCACAGCACAATATTCCCAAACTCTGACGCAGTCACCTAGTTCAAGTTATTCTACAACCAATGAGACAACTCTGTCCATCATCTCTGGTACCACATCCGCCCCAGCGGCATCGCCAGATCAGTATCAGTACGTCTCAAGTGAGATCCCTACACTTATCAAAGAAGCCGAGGCGATGGAGGTATCTGTCCTAGAAGAGACTGTTTCATTTTCTACGAGCCCATCTATCGCATTTCCAGTTACATCAACAGTGTCACTTCCGGTTGCATTCTCCGAAGTTTCAGTGGTCACTTCAAGTACACCCTCATCAACATTCTCACCAGCACCATCACCGTTCACGCAAGGACCTTCTAAGGATACAGTCAGTTCGCTCATACAAGAAGAAAATGAATTCACTGGATCTCCTACTGATGTTGCTATCTTTGATCAACTTTCAGATGAAGGCATGTTTCTCGTTCCGACACAATTAGCATCTTCTACGTCCTCGCAAGCAGTTCTCGAGGTTCAGCCAGGAGAACCTCTGGTACAGGACAAATGCCCTGCATTGACCTTTTCCGAGCCGCTTCCAGGAAACGGGGCATATGTCCAGGGGATAGCTCCCAAGTTGGACTTTGACAGCAGTGCTTTACAAACGTGCAGGACTCAGAGAAACAATGTACAGGGAAACGCGTGGTTTTCACTGATTGGCAATGGATCAACAATGACGGCCCATACTTGTTCCTTCTTCTTTGAAAGCTTTCAGCTTGATACTCAGATTGAGATCTACCTCAGTGCTAGAAGTGATCCAAATTGTATGGAACCCCTCCAATGCGTTATAGAGAATGACGACTTTTGTGGCCAGCAAAGTCTTGTCAACTGGTTTGCAGAAAAAGACAGGGTGTACTTTATTCTTGTTAGAGGAAGCCGACCCACCCAAGCAACTGAAATTGGTCTGGAGCCGCACTTCTCTTTGACACTGGCGCCAACACCTGGTGGGTCTTGTGACACGCCAATCGCCATAGTTGCGGAGCCCTCAACTGGCGAGCTGGAGCTCGTAGACGATATTTCTGGAATGGATTTATTGCACACTCGTGGTTCTATATTTTACATGGTCATAGGAACAGGGAACTGGCTCATGGCTGATGCGTGTCAAAGGGATGAACCTTTGCGTGTTCGCTTGAGAATGTTCCGGGAAAGCTGCGACGGCAACCCCGACGATATTGCTGAAGTTTTGGAACGCAGCTGTGGCTCTGGCCAACTGGTGACTTGGCTCTCGGAACCTGGCGTTCACTATTACATCGAAAAATACCGAGTTGATAGCATCTAACAAGAGAGTATGAAAATTGTGTATTCTATATGCGTTTTATGTGTAGCGATATCTTTTGTCTTCGTTCTAAACGCCCCTTCGGTGTACTTAAAATTGCGAAAAAGTACATTTGTTTATTTTTGAATCATGGGTGTGCTGGTGTAAATTGTAGGTGCGTGTATACATATATATGTGTGTGTTCCTTCATGGCGTCTCCTCATCTAGAAGTTCGAGGAGAGCACAATTGAAGGAGTCAGGATCACTTAGGCAAGGGTCAGTATCATGCGATGGTGGTTGGGTGGTAGAGATACCATTAGTAGGTGCAGGAATAGGTTCGGTTGGAGGCACTGAAGTTGCTGGACTAATATGAGTGAACGTCGAAGTCGTTCTTGAAGCGTCAACACATGAAGTGAAAAACTCTCGACACGAGGCTTCGAGGTTTGGTCTCGAACTTTCGATTCCATTGCATAAAAGAGATGTTGCTGACTGACTCTCGGATGTAATACCGGCATCGATGTTGTTACAACCGGTGTTATTTTTTGCAAGTGTATTGTTGTCAGAATGATCCAAAATGGCAGCCCCGATCGTGTTCTTAGCTTCATTTCCCTCAAAGTAAGAATCGGCGATGACAGTCTCAGCAAGAGCCCCAAGAGTCACTGCACCTCCCTGTTGGCGATGGGTGCGACAGCAGCAGTGTGAATTTAATTTGAAAACTTAGCTGACATGCAAACAATGAACCAAGGAAAAAGAGCTGTGCTCAAATGACAAAATGTGGTACTTACCCCCGTTTTAGGTTTGGTTGACGTGCTGAGATTGTTAACGAACTCGGAATCTGTAATCTGGCTGTTGCCCTCGGCATAAATGGCGCCACCAGTCAAGGCTGTGTTGTTTTGCATCTGACATTGATTCACTACCAGTTGTGCACTTTCTCCCGCGTAAATGGCCCCACCACTGCCCGATGGATTGTAATTGTTATAAAAGCTAGAGTCGTAGACTTGTAATTGCCCGGTCGGTTGCATATAAATGGCCGCCGATGTCTGGGAACCCCTCAGTGTGAACCCATCAAGAGTCAAACTCGCATTGCGAGCAATGGTAAAGTGATTTCCCGGACAATCAATGACACAAGCAGGTGCAGTAGTCGGTGTAGAAGCACCAAAGACATCCTTTTCGCATATCATGGTAAGAGAGTCGTTCTCCGGGATGATATACCCCAGCCCTGTATTGGGACAGCCCTCCCCTTCAATTTCAAAAGGACAGAGCAATAGAAATCCTGGAGACGTTTGGATGGCCGACGTCAATGCCAACCACGTATTTTCTTGAAGGGGGTCGCACAGAAAGGCGGAAATGGGCGATGACAGATGGCAAATCATTACCAGTAGCAGTGGCAGCATCAGCGAGTGGAAGCTTCGACTTCCCTGATGGCCGACTTGCTTGTCGTTGCCAATCATCTCCTTGCTCCTTTAAATACCTGGTAAATACACGTACTTGATTTGGATTTCTTTTTCCGAGCAGCTAAAGATTTGGTAGGCACATTAGATGAGTAACAGTCATCCCGTCTCTTCCTTCTTTGCGAAAGATTATTACTATTTTATTTAAACCAAGTCAGCGACAAAGTGCAGCGGCAAAGAAGTGTAATTCACATGGTGTTTCATCGTTTGAGCTATTTTTATAGCTTTGCGCCGGCGCCATAGTCCCTTGGTGACAGAGTAGTAGTTGTGTGTAAGCAAAACAACAAAACCCACAACTCTCACACCTTCTAGAAAGAAAATAACCGTCGAAGGTTTCCATCATTCGTACTGCGATAAGGACAAGGTGTTCTGAAAATAACAAGAAGATACTCCGAGTACCAGGTAAATGGTTTGAAGATTTAATTGATTATTAGTGGTACCCTGGTATTAAAGTTATTTTTAACTTGCAAATTCCTTGGAAAATATGGCTCATTTTTTACACGAAAGCATTATTTCAACAAGTCACACGGAAGAAGTCCATATGTACAATTTTCTAGTAGCTTACCAGCCAAAAGACGGAAGGCCAAGGAAAGACAGTGGATAAGGTAGTAGGTTTATTAGCTCTCTTCCTGTCAGCTTCCACCAAACAACATGGTGAGAATCATCTATGTTTGAACCGAGCGGATTACATGGTGTTCTGTAGTACCAGATACCCAGTAAGCAGTGTTATCTCTATGAAGAAAACTCGAGGATTGAAGTAGTCTAATAATAGTTCAGAACAGATCTGTTCTTTGTAGAGTTTACCAGTAGATCCCTGCATTAAAAAATAGCTGTGGTCCTTCCGTTATCCGTTAGAAAACAGGGATTGAGCTAAAAACGAGGACCAGTCATCACTAAGATAAAACTCCACCCACATTTTTTTCCTTTGCAACTGCTTGTCCTCGACTCAAAACATTTTTTTCCAACTCAACTAAACATTTGATTATTAAGTTGCTGAACCATGAAAATCTTTGCCAAACGAAAAAAGACCCCCGTCAAATCCAGTGGCGCCAAAACTTCTCCTATTGACGAACTTTCTAATTCCAGCCGATCCACCTTTGCGTCGGATCCTGTAGTGGAAGATCTTTTGAAGAACAAAGACCCCAGCGAATGGAATTCAAAAGAAAAACGTTTAATTAAGAGATATCAAGATCGAAAGGCCAAGGAAGGAGAACTTGAAGAAGGAGCTGTTGTTACTGGTGTTGCGAAGGAAAAGGAAACTACAACAGAGGTAAAGGACGACCATCAAGAGGAAAAGAATGGTAGTGAAACTGGCAGTGATAGCGAAAGCAGTAACTCTGGCAGCGACTCGGGTAGTGACGATGACAATGATGCCTCCGAGAAAAATGATGCCGCAAACGTGGATGAATCATATGAAATGAAGGATGAGAACAATGAAGAGCTACCAGGAAACGAGGAACACACATTGGACCTAGAATCGGTTTTGGATCCCTCCAGTTTGGAGGCTCTCAATTCCAAGCAACGTCGCAAATTAACACGTATGTTGGCCAGTGGCGGTACAGCTGCTGTCGCTCAGGTTGTCCAAGAAGCTAGTGTTATTGCCCGTGGTGATGTAGCATCATCAAAGCCGACAACAGAAAGCACGGATACAAAAATCGACAAAAACAATGCAAACGCAGACACCACTGCCAAACACACTGAAGGTGCTTCTGATAGAGAACAGGTAGAAGAGATGCTGAAGACTCTCAATTCCAAGCAACGCCGAAAATTGTCGCGACGTTTGGAGCGAGAAGGAGACAGCTGTTTGACCGAGGTGCGAGCTGAAGCTGAGAAACTATTGAATGACACAGCCAACAGCAGTGAAGCTGACAAAGCTGGATCTAGTGACAATAATAACGGACCAACAGCGTCGGGAAACAAGCGCAAACGAAGACGTGGACCCGCGGACTTATCGGGTTTGACACCGGAGGAACGTCTACGGCGTGAAGAGCAACGGAAAATACAGAAAGAAGCGGCCGAAGCCAGAGACAAGGGCGAAGACAAAACTCCGGGACACAAGCACCCTCTTAATTCGGAACGGCGACGAGCGAATAAAAGAAAACCCAAATGGACACCAAAATCCAACAATATGGGGGGCGCCATTCCGGAGAAAGTGGATCACAATGCCTCTGGGTTTCGCCATAGAAAAGTCACGAAAGCCGAAGCCGCTGTGCAAGGACTGTAAATTTGTACCGTTCTTATTAGTACCAATGTTTTTATAATGTTAGATAAAAATGTCATATTTCAGACATACGTAGAGTAGACCTTTAGAAAGCGTCGCATGCAATTGGCATCGACCTCTATGACTAAAAGGGGGCGCACCATGTTAGGTGCGATCAAAAGGAGCACCAGTACTAAAAACATCAGGAATTCTGGTGCCTTTGTCCCCGATCTCCCTAGAGTCCTTAAAAATCCATTTCTCACAGTGATGTTCTTCACTCCCTCGGGAGCAGGAACAAAATAATCTTTGGCATTATTGGAATCAAGTCAGTATAATTGGTGGACGGTGCCAACCGCCATGCATCTTTTGAATAGGTGGCGTAGAAATTGTATGTTGTTACGGTTTTCCTTTATTTTCTAGAGACGGCAGAAGTTTTGGTTGTGTGTTATTCGAACATCAAGAATTCGTTACGTTAAGCTCTACTAGTAGCTAGCTACTACTAGGCAGTAGTAGCGTCCATGGAAACAAATTAAGCCCAGGTGGACTGTCATAGGACTCAGGAGTTAGGTCTTACTCTATTAGGTCGTGTGCCTATGCCTGCTTCCTATACACACACTCCACTAGTCTTTACTCTAGTCATAATATCTAATATTTACTCTAATAATCATGAGTCTCCACACTAGCTTTTTACGTGTTATCATGCACCATGACCTCTTCAAGCCGGCTACTACACCGGCTTCCACTGAAGTTAACAGGACTACAGACTACACTGTAGCCTCTGTTGACTCTCACGCGAGTTACCGGAGACGACAGCCGGAGCGAAAGCCGGTGTCGCAACCGGAAGACTCTTGATTCATCATCGAAATGGATCAACCACAAAGCTTTGGAGACTTTGCCCATGGCACCAACACCGGCTACGACGGCCGTACACCAAGTTAACAACTTACTCCTTCTCCTACTACAGGAGAAAGGGGACAACGACCTCGCTTCCACTGGAGACGAGGTACCGTACACCACATGCGAGAGACCCATTGTTCGTTCGATCGCATATCGCCAAACTGGAAGAAGCACAAGCTGTGCCTTTCCATACTACTACAACACCCACATCTATACGTCAAACCGAAAAGAACGACACTAGCCTACAGCCTATTCTTATAGACGACAATGGAACCCCTGCCACATGGACTTTGGTCTTGTTCCAGCAAGCCATTGACCGGCAGGACCGGACAAGTTGAAGGACGCTTCAACTACTGGAACCACTGGAGATATCACAGCCTGGAATACAGGAATCATACTCCCACAACCGGACAAGGACTCATCGAACGACATCGATGCCATG
>Ga0210025_1000865_pt1 | contig 36048 bp, 33 predicted proteins | sample CryGeyme20150102_FD_183989 | JGI IMG/M metagenome (GOLD analysis project Ga0210025, IMG submission 183989) | Groundwater microbial communities from Crystal Geyser aquifers in Utah, USA - Crystal Geyser metaG 2015-0102 (SPAdes) (version 2) | ecosystem: Environmental > Aquatic > Deep subsurface >... | reverse complement strand
GGGGCTTGCGGGGTATAAAAACCCATGCTAACCGCGCGCCTCAATCTGCTGATGACGATACCCATGTCACAGCCGCCGAGCGGGCGTAGCTCAGGGGTAGAGCACAACCTTGCCAAGGTTGGGGTCGGGCGTTCGAATCGCCTCGCCCGCTCCAGTTTTCCTAAGAAATACAACGGACTTAGCGACATTCCCCGCAAGGGGAACCGCATCCGCTCGCACGCTACTAGCACGCACGGTTACAGGGGTGATCGGACGCGAGGCGAGCCGACCGACTTCATCCATGAGGTCGTCCAGCGCCTCACGGGCCTTGCCCAGATAGTCCGGGGCGTACTTCGCATAGCGCCCGGTCGTCCGAAAGTTCGGCATGGAGTGCCCAAGCATCCCTGCAATTTCGAGTTCGGGCACGCCACGCGAGCGAAGCTCCGTCGCGACGGTGTGGCGGATCGAATAGGGCACCACGTCATCGCTGAAGCCCGCGTCGTCCCGAATGGTGCGCCACGTCTTGTTGATCTTTTGAATCGGCTTCCCCTTCCACTGGACCAGATGGCTGTTGGCCGTCTCAATCCACGGGACAAGGAAATCGGGCATGGGCACCACGGGGCGGCGCTTCTTCGTCTGCGACCGACCCGGCGGATTCAGGTCAATGATCCCGCGCGCCGTGTCGCACTGGAATCGGGTAAGCTGCAAAATGGCTTCCGGGCGCGCGGCGGTGCCCAGTAGCAGCATGACGAACATCTGGAGGTGCGGCGGTTCCGTTGCATCCCATAGGGCCGCAATTTCCTCTATCGACAACACGCGCTCGCGCGGCTGGCCTTCGGGCAGCGTGCCGAACGGGACCGGGCGGTCTAGCTCGCCATTCTTCCACGCGAAATTGACGGCGGCCTTCACGGCCCCCATCGCGCGCTTGATGGTGCCGTCCGCATAGCCCTGTCCCCGGAGCTTCCGAACAACCTCCATCTGGCGCTCAAGCGTGAACTCGCCAACGGTCATTCCCGGCGACAGAGCTTCAAGGATGATTGTGAGGTTGCGGCGCTGGATTCCGGCGGAACGGACGTGCTGCCCGTGCTTGTCCTGATAGCGGGCGCAAACGGTCGCCAGCACAACAGAGCGCGGTTCCTCCCGGTCACGGCGACCGTGGAGCGTGTACCACTCCGCTAGGGCCGCTTTTGCGGTTTCAAGATCGCCAGTGCCGAGTGATGCTCTGCGAGTCTGTCGCGTTTCGGCGTCGAACCATGTTCGGCACCACTGCGGGCTGTTAGGCCGTCGGCTGAGCCAATACTCGCCAAGCTCAAATGGCCGTTCGTCTGAATTTTTGGACATGCGGGGACCTCATTCCTTTGCAAATAATCGAGAATATGTTGTTCGGTGTACCGGGGACGGCCTCCAATTTTGACATAGGCAATTTCGCCACGGCTGCGGATGCGCCGCAACGTGTCAGCCGACATCCCCAGCCGCGCGGCTGCCTGCCTTTCGGGCAGTAGCTCCGGGAGCTTGAGGATGTCGGCTGACATCGGATTGACCTCAGAACGTACCGTTGAGGCGGACAGCGACATCCGGGCTAGGGTTAGCGGCGGCTTCCGTCGCCACGCCCAGCTTCGTATTGCCGCTGGCAGTCTTATTCACGAGTCCGGTGGCGGAATCGTAGTAGACGACATCACCCGCCGCGATGGCGAGCGCCGACACCTTGGGCAGGCGGAAAACGCCGACCGTATCGACATCGACAGGCGCGCCGTTCGCCGCGTCGCCATTGGCAACGCCGATGATCGACCCGACGGCGACCACTTCGCCGGAAGTGATTTCCGCCGGAGCGGTCAGAGTGAGCGTGTTGCCCGGCTGGATATAGTTCTTCATCTCAAAGTCCTTTCGAGGTGCGAAAGATGATTGTGGAGGGTGGCCGACCGCCGCTCAGGTTCGCGATTTCCCGGTCCAGAGCCGCCAAGGCGGCCCGCATTTCCGAACCTGAGGAAAAGGCGACCTCCTCCCCGTTCTGGTCCCGGAACGAACGGATTCCGTCGGTCAGGGCCTTGAACAGGGAGTCGCGCCGTTGCTGGAGGTCGGCCAAGGTCGCCATTACAGGTCGTCCTCACCCAGATCGTGATAGGCCCCGCGCCAGTCCACGGCCCCGCAACCGAAGTCGAGGACAACACGGAACTCCCGGCCAAGGACCTCCCAGCCGTCGCGGCTGGCAATCTGCGGTCCCTGTGCGGACGACAGATAGGCATATTCGAGGACGGGCAGCATCGCCGGGTCGGCGAACACGTACCAGTCATCCCCGGACAGGCGCGGTTCGATCAGCAGCGTCATTTTGCCGGAGAACGGATTCTGGTCGTCCACCTTGGCGGCTGCCAGTTCTGCCAGCAGTTTTTCAAAGGTCGTTTCCAGTTCCGGCGCGGCAAGGATGAACTTGGGCGTCGCGCTGATCGGAGACACGCCGTCCAAGCCGGTCTGACGGCGAAGCGCCAGCCGGGCAGCCGACAGCGAGTCCACGTCGGGAGCCGCGCCAGTTACCGACAGGTTGCCATGCGCGGCGGAGAACAGAGCGTTGCCGTCCTCCATCACGGGGTTGCCGGTCAGCAGTGAGACAAGCTGGTCCGCTTCCGTTTCGGCGGCGGCCCGGCCCATCATTTCCGCCCAGCGCGCGAACGCGCCAAGGTCGTCATTAATGATCGCCTTGCGGGACAGGTTGAACATGCCGCCAAACGTCTCCAGCGAATAGCCTTCCTTGGCTTCGCCGGTCGTCAGGGCCTTGATCTCCCCGGCCTCCGTCACCTTTTGCAGCTTGCCAAACTCGCCCAGCTTGAGGAGCGACATGGGGCGGAAATCGTCCGCCGTCCGCTGGCGCGCCAGTTGCTTGAGTTGCGATTCCGCTGCCCGGTATGCGGGCATGAGAATCCGGTTTCCGGTCGCCGTCAGCAAGTTCGGGAAATCGCTGGTCGTGTGGAGCGCGCGGGTAAGCACCTCCTCCCGGCCAAGCGTGGCAATGCCCGCCTGCCCGGAACGCTGGAGCGACTGGCGCGCCATGTCGGACATGCCAAGCGACATATAGGCCCGCGCCCCATCGCTGGGTTCGGTCCCCATCGCCCGGCAGGCGAGAGCTTCCGCCATGCGGTCCTGCACCACGGCAGGATCATCGCCCGACGGCCCGACGCGGATATTCGAGACCGGGACGCTGCGACGTTGCATTTCAGCGAACACGGCGGAACGGGCCTCCTCTACGGTCGCCTCACGGTCGATCAGATCGTTCGCGAAGGCGGCTGGCAGGCGCGCATAGGTGACGGCGCTGCGAATCTGGGCATTGGTTTCAGCCCGCGTTTCGTCTTCGGGCGGGTCGGAAATGATTTCCTGCTGCCCCGTTTCAATTTCATCTTCCATCGTTTGACTCCTGATGGTGGCTTGTTTGTCGGCGGGGACCGCAACTAGGGATACCTCCACGATTTCGAGACTGGTCACGTTTCGGACCAGTTGGCCCGAACGTACATCGCGAGGTGAATCTGTGAATTTGCGGACACGGTAGCCGATACTGATCCCGGTCAGTATGCCGTCGGCAACCAGATCAAAGGCACGGTCGTCCCGGATATGAAGGGTTGCAAACAGCCGTCCCCCTTCAAATCGGAAGTTGTCAGCATACCCGAGGATATTGCTGACGCTGCCCTGATTGTGCGTATCCATGAGAGGGAGTCGAGACGCTACCCGGACAGCCTCAGCAGTCAGCGTCAGACGCTCGATCCGGCCCGGCATGGGAACCGGGGAATCCGTCGCCACAACCGCCTCCACGGTGCGGTTGTCGCGGTCCAGCGTGGACGGCTCAAAGGTCGCCCGCGCCCTGCGGATTTCGATCTTATCGAGCGAGCGGATAGACATTGCCGTCTCCTCTGAATGCTGATTCCGGCAGGGAATAACCGTGGCCGCGATACGCATATTTCAGATGTTCCCAGTCCAGCCGACCGCCCGCGTCAGTGATCCGCGCATGGTCGAGAATGATGCCTTGCAGGACAGGCACCAGCAGGCCGTGGTGGACGCCGACGAACAGCTTTTGTTCGGTGGGCAGATGCTCAATTGAGACGTGATAGCAGGGGTCATGCAGGCGCATCGGCGGCCTCCTTCGCTTCTCCGAAGGACAGGCCCAGTTCGCGTTCGCGCTCCCGGTCGGAAATGATTTCCGCGTCCAGTTCCTCCACGCTATAGCCTTGTGCCGCAACGGCCCGGCGGCGGGAGGTCAGCCCGGCGGCAATCATGGTCGCAGTCGCCTCCGCGTCCTTGGCCGGGTCGATCCACTCTTGCGCGGGCATGATCCATTCGCAGGCGAACCAGTCGTCCGCGTTGGACTCGAAGTCTGGCGCGTCGATTTCACCCGCCAGAACGGCGGTCGTCACGAACCGCTGAAAGATCGGGCGCAACAGTTGCGGGACGATAACCTGAAACTGGATTGCCTCCACGCGGCGGCGGAACTCCAGCAGCCCGGCCCGGAGGGACGAATAGTTCGCGCCAGTGAGGTCGCCTGTCAGCAGATATTCCGGGACGCCCAGCCCGGCGGCAATGCCGCGAAGCTGGAGCTTGGCGAAGTCCACTGTCTGCTGGGCGTTCTGAGGGCCGCTAAACTTGATGTCGAAACCGGCAGGGAGGACCTTGAGGGTCCCCGGCTCCAGCCCGGACTCCATGACGGAATCTGTGCCAATCCCTTCAAACGGGAAGCCGCTGGCGGAGCCGTTCTGGTCGATCAGGAATCCCGCGAACATGGCGGCGACTTTCGCGGCGACAAGCAAAGCGTCGTCCAACTGGTCCAGTTCGCCCGCTCGGATCAGGACAGGCGCAAGCCACGAAATGCCGCGAACCTGCCCCGGCCCTAGCGGCTTGAACAGATGCACCATGTCGGCGGCGGAAACGCGGACGGGCTGCGCATAGCCTTCAAAGATCGCTGTAGGATCGACCGGGCGGACCCAGTAAGCGACCCGGCGGCCTTCCGCGTCAAACTCCACGCCCGCGATGATGCGACCGCCGGAACTCAGTTCGCCGGTCTGGGCGATGTCCACTTGCTCCGGCGCAATGCGGCGGAGGCGCAAGCCTTCGTCCGTCGTCGCGAGCTGGATAAAGGCTTCGCCGCTCACCACCATGTCCCGGACGGCTCCGGCGGTCAGGCCGGGGAAGTCCGTCCGTTCGTCCAGATCACAGACAGCGGCCCAGCGGTTGAACGCGGCTTGCACCACAGGGCGGCTTTCGCTGTCAGGATGTTGCGGCGTCGGGGTCATGCCCGCGCCGACCAGCGCCGTTACCCATGTCGCGCTTCCGTTATTCAGCCATGGGTTATTCTCCACGGCATAGCTGGCCTTGCGCGCAATGACGGCGCTGCCCGCCAGCGTCTCCGGGCCATAGCTCCCGAACGTCGCGTTGCCCCGCTGCCCGCTGGTCGCGTCAAACCTACGCTGGAGGACATCGCGTCCAGCGGGCCGGGTCTGACGGCGACCGAATAGCCGGGAGAGAGGCGACGGCAAGCGCATGTCAGTTGCCCGACACCGTGCCCGCAAGCGCAACACGAATGTTGCTCAGATAGCGGGTCGCATTGATAGACAGGCCGTCGCGGAGAGCCGGGGCCGCTTCGTCGATAACATCGAACCCGTCAAAGCCGGGCCAGACGTGAATGAAAATCGGGCGGTCCTCCTCCCAATAGAGAGGCGGTAACGCCTTGATCGACTTAACCGCGTCGGCGCGGAGGCGGGCGTTATCGTCATTGTTGAAAACGATGGTCGCCGCGTTGTCGTCATTCGGATCGCCCGGACGGGTACGGCGAGCGCCCTGAAAACCGGCAACCTGATTCAGGATCGACGCCACCATTTTCGGGCGGTCGGTCGTGCGCGCCAGTTCGACCGCAAGCGCAAGCTGAGCGACATCGGCAAGAACGAAGTCACGACGCTTGCCCTGACTGCTATTCGGCGTGAACGTCGCCAGCCCGTAGGCGGTGTAATAGCGGGTCAGGGTCGCCGGGCTTGCGCCGATGGCAGCTTGAACCTGACCGCCGCTGAACGTCATATCGTCCAGCCGTTCCAAAAGTGTTTTCTCGACCATGCGGGCCTCCGATTGCTGAGTCGGTGGCCACCATAGGTCAAAACTTCGGATGTGAAAAGGAAAACATCATCTCTGAAATAGTATCTTGCCGTCGCACTGCGAATCGGCTATCAGAGATGTTCCGGACAGGAGGTTAGTCGTGGGGACCGTCCTTTTGTCTGGTAGCTTCGGGCGTCTCCTAACGACGAAGTGATTTCCGGGAAGGCCGGGCAGGGAGTTGGTTACGCCCTGTCCGGCCTTCTTGTTTCTGTTCTTGCTGAAAGTTGGTATGCCGCCCTCCAATGCATTCTGCATTTGGCAACGGGGGAAAGTGGCATGGCGAATATCTGGCGTAAGAAATCATTGACGCTCGCGGAGTGGTCCGCGCTCCAGAATGACTTCGCGAATCTTCAAATGGTAACTGGTGCCCCGGCGAACTTGGCAATGTTCGTTAAGGGACAGGCAGGCGAACCAACGGATGACATTTACATCACCGGACCGGGCATTGAAGCAATTGAGGCGCGATCCCCCGGCGGCTGGGAGGATGCGGACGCGCCCTCGGGCAATGGCGTGTCGCTGCTGGTCGGCGAAGGCGACCCTTGGAGCCTGTTTGGCATCAATAAGCCGGTCTGACGGGGCAACTCAGTGGAATGGCTTCGGATCGGTTTGGCCGCAATCATAACGACGGCAATCTCGGTTGGCGCTTTCGACTATTTTCATCGGCGTCAAAAACGTCGGGAGGCCGAAAACCCGGATCATAAGGAGGACGAAAAGCAGCGCGCCCAGAAAATTGTGGGCAACATCGGCACCGCTGCTGTCCACCTCGTGCAACTTGCGGGGGGATTGGCTGCTAGCATTCCAATGTTCGCGCTACTGATTTTCATCGGCTCTGGATCGAGCCTCCCAAAGATCGAGGACGTTGGTTTTTTCGCGGCCCTATTTTTCGGCGGCTGGATCGTATTCGCGTGGTGCCTTCGGATAACAGACGCACTAGACGAAAAGAAATAGGCTGAAGTCCGGTCGCCTATCGCTGCATCCATTTCGACCGGATGACCGGCGACCGGGAAGGCGAGAGCGCGGCTGGCGTCGATAGCTCCTCCTCCCGGCGGTCCAGATTGGCCGTGACAAGGTGACGGGCGGCGAAGGCATAGACGACACAATCGAGAGCTTCCGCCCTCATTCCCGGCTTGCGCTCAAAACGGCGGACAGGTTGCCCTCTGACATACCGGACAACGCGCCTTTCGCTGGCAAGCTGCTCGTACCATGCCGTCTCCAAGCTATCGCTGAATCGGATTGTCCGGCCCCGCGACAGGCGCGTAAGAATCTGCGATTTCAGCCCATCCACGCCGACAAGGAATAGCCGGACGCCCTTGGCTTGCGACGCCGTGACCGGCGGGCGCGTTCCCGCGACGCCCTTCCCGGCCATGATCTTGCGACCGAACCGGGGACGGCAGAACGCATAGACATGGGCGGTCCAGTCGCCATCGCCGGAGTCAATGATGGCCGAGTCCAGGCGGAGCGTTCCACCGCGCGGATGCGGCCATGCCGTTTTCAGCAGTTCGTCCAGTTCGGCCCATGTCGTTTCGTCGCCAGGGCTGCCCCAAATGACGACGTGCCCCAAGATCAGCGAAGCGTCCCGGCTCCAGCCGATGAATGTCACCTCTAGCCGGTCGTCCTGCACGTCCACGCCAGCCGTGACGACAAGGACCTCCGGCGGGATGTTATCGAGGCCCCACGGCTCCGCGCGGGCCTGCAATTCGCTTTCCTCCAGTTCGTCGGCTGCTTCCCTCCAGCCTTCCGCCAGAATGGTATTAACGAACGTGCAAAGCATGTCCGGGCTGCCCTTCGCGGCAAGGAACTCCGCTGCCAGTTTGCCCCACGCCGCGTTGGCATGGGGAGAGACCAGCGCATTGATCCTGAAACCGGCATGGCCTTGCACCTCCGGGCGCGTGGCGCGCCAGCAGCCTGCGTCGATCATGGCGGGCTTGTGCCGTTCGGAAATGATTTCCGCGCAAGCCGGGCAACGGAACGCCGCCGTCTCCGGCTGGTCCGGCTGCCATTCGATATGCGACCACTGGATTTCCGTGAACGCGCCGCACTCCGGGCACGGGACCTCAAACACGCGCTGGTCCGACTGGGCATAGGCGCGCAAGACATTGCTGGTCGCCTCAAGCGTCGGCGTACTCCCCATGATGATCTTGCGATTGGCGAAACTGAGCGTCCGGCGCTCCGCCAGCAGGACCGGGCTGCCTTCCGCTCCCGGTTCCATTGCGTCCGCTTCGTCGATCAGCAGGACGCGGACATTGTGGCGGCGGAGGTTCCGGGGCGACTTTGCCGCCACCACCTTGAGCGACCCGCCGGGGAAGCGCCGGGACAGCAGCGTGTTGCGACCGCCTTCCGCGCTATCGTCGCTCAGCAGTCCGGCAAGCGCGGGCGTGGCGGCGAAAATCGGTTCCATGTCGGAAACCATGAAGTCGCGGCAATCGGCTTCTGTTGGCAATAGGAGCAAGATCGGGGACGGCTCATTCGCCGCGAAGCTTCCGACGGTCGCCGTCAGCAGCGTGGACAGGCCAACGCGGACGGACTTAACCAGCGTCACGCGCTCAATCGTCGGGTCAGACATCGCGTCCGCAATTTCGCGCTGGAACGCCCACAGCCGGACATCGCCGGGGAGCGCCGAAACGTCGTCCGGTAGCCGGAGATTGGACTCAATCCATCGGGACAGCGGCAAGCGCGGCGGCGGCCTGAGCGCAGACAGGGCCTCCATGCGAACCGATAACATGGGACGGTCAAAGTCCATTGTTCGCGGCCTCCTCAAGCGCGTCCCGAATTTCCCGGTCTATGATGTCGAGGTCATGGGCGGAGAGGTGCCCTAGCTTTTGCTGAATCCGGCTGGGCGTTGCCAGCATCCGGGAACGGACCAGCCGGAGAATCGAGGCCCATTCATCGGCGACCAATTTGGCGGAAAGCAATTCGCGCCGGGTCGCCGCATTCTGCATCTCCAGCTTATCGGCCTGCCCACGCGCAATGCGTTCGCGCTGGGCGGTCAGGCCCGCCGATGATGCACCACGTTGGGCAGACAGTTCCCGGAGGTGACTGGTAACGGCCTTCACGGATTCCCGGAGCTTGAATTTGCCGGGCGCACTCCGGGCGATGATCCCCTTGCGGGCATAGTCGCTAATTGCGCGTTCGGAGACGCCCAGCCAGTCGGCAAGCTCCACTGCTGAGATTTCAGAATCAGAATGGCGGCTATCGGAAGTCTGAATCATTTTACTGCCCCGATTGAAATGCTGCGGCTCAGCGTCCCCCCAACGGCCCCCCGGTGAGAGGGACCCGCTGATTCAGACTCTGAGGATGTCGGAACGGCGGCCAGCATCGGGGGCGGGAATCCGGGAACGCCCCTAAAGGGGCGATTCCCGTTCCTTCCCGGCTCACCGCCGCTATGCTCATCGGGAACAACCGGGAAATTCCCGGCGATTCCCGTTCCTTCCCGGCTCACTGGTCGTCCTCCTCATCGTCCACCCATGACTGGAGGGGCTTCACCGCAACCCGGCCATCATCGCTGATCGTGATGCGCCCGGCATCGAACAGCTTGTTTCGGGCAATATTGAAGGTCCGCTTGCGGCTGTCCCGCTCATCGGACTGCGACACGCGCCGGGACTCTATGCAAGCATCCCGCCATGCCTCCTCCGCTACTGGCGCGTCACCCGCCTCCAGTTCTTGCAGGATCGTCAACGCCTCCCGCTGTGCGCGTGGCATGGGCTTGCCCCGTGGAACAGAGCCGGGGGCAAGCGGGGCAGCAACGGCAGCCGTCTCCGCGTCGCCATCCTCATCCCGGCCCAGTTCCTCCGACGCCACGCGAAACGCGATGTCGAGGTCACAAGGACCGTTCCGATTCTTGCTGAGCCTGCCCCGGATGATACCATCACTGTCGGGCGGGAGAAGCTGGACCGCGACATCAAGAGCGCCGTTCAGGACGCTATGCCCGCGCGGGGTTGATCCCTCCGCCTTCGTGCCATGGTGGATCATCACGACAGCCGCGCCATGCACGGTCAATGAGCGGGCGATAGCGACAACCTTGTTCATGGCCGCCGCGTCGTTCTCCTCCAGTTCGCGGAAGCTCATGGCGAGCGTGTCGAGAAATATCAGGGAGGGGCGGCGCGAGTCGATCAACTCCAATAGCGCGGCAAGGTCCGGGCTATCGTCGTCCAGCAGATCGGACACGCCGCCAATGACGCGGAAATCCGGCTCATGCCCCATCTGCCCGACCAGCGCGGCAACACGCCGTCTCATGCCATGCGTGTCCTCGGGAGCGACATAGAGGACCTTGCCCGGCTTCGTCCGCAAACCGAATACGGACTCGCCCCGTGCAACATGGTAGCCCAGATACGGCGCAATGGTGGACTTGCCGCCGCCGGGCGCTCCAAAGATGCACCCGACATCGCCGGGAGCGATCAGCCGTTTGATGACATAGCCGCGCGGCGGGGCGTTCAGGCAATCCTCAGTCGTATATTCGACCAGCCGGGAAGGCTCCCGTGGCGCGGCGACCTTGGCGTTCCAGCCTTTTTCCTTCGCCATGGCGTAGAGTGTCGCAATGGTGACGGGCTTGCCACCCTCGCCGCCGAACGACGCCCAGTCCTCCCGCTGATCGCGTTGCTTGCCGTGTTCCGGGCTATCCTTGCTCCAGTCGTTCCAGAGGTCGAATCCTTCTTCTCCGCCGCGAAACGCATGGTGCAGGGCCATGCCCACGCGAAGCCACTGGTCCCGGTCGTCCCGGACCTCCGCCGGGAGCGCCGCCAGCGCGCCCCTGATCTTGTCGAGATTCGGGGTAGGCCAGATGTCCAGATCGTCGCCGTCATTCTCCGGGGCCTCCAGCAGCGCGGGCGGGACGAACATGAAATGGTCCGGGTCAATGGCAGCATAGGGCTTGCCCCGCTTGTCGAGCGCGCCAGCGTCCAGCCGGTCCAGCGTGTCGATCCCGGCCCCGTCGATCTCCAGCGTCTCCGGGACCGTGCCGCCCTCCACGCCGCCGTAATAGTAGCTCTGAGACAGGGCGAAGGACTCCGGTGCCAGCGCGCCGCCAAGGACGCCCTGCAACCGGGCGCAAAGGCGCTCCCGATGCTCCGGGGACATGGACCGGGATAGGGGCGCAAGAACGCGCCAGCGGGGACGCTCAGGCGTATGCGAGGGGCTGGTATAGATCAGGGCCGCGATTCCGGCCTGCTGGAGCCGCTGGGCGGCCTCAGCGGGCGTCACGGTCCCCGCGTCATGGTCGCCCTCAATCCCGTCTATGGCGGTCACGTTGCCATTGTGGCGCAATGACCCTTTCCGACTGGGCACGTCCCCGAACGTCGCCAGCTTGAGCCACGGCAGCCGGTCCTTGCGTTCGGCCCGGCGCTCCACGATTTTCGGGGCAAGGCCCCTGAGCGGGACTAGGTGGCGGAAAGCCCGTCTAGCGCCCGCGTCATTGAATCGAGTCAGGGTGATTTCCCGGTCCAACGGGCTTGCCGCTGAGGGGCCGGAGTGGTATTCAGATACCGGTCTATCCGGGGGTTCGGCATAGCTCTGGTTGGACTGTAGAAGTACGGAATCGCCGCTCCGGGGACCATCCGGGGCGGCGTTTTCCTTTTCGGCTGCTAACACGCAATTCGCACGCAACATATGCAAAAACCTTACTTTTGCGTGCCAGTTTTGCCAGCTTTTGCGCGGCTAAGCCGTTGTTTTTCCTTAAGTTCCGTTCCCTTGCCAAGGTTGGGGTCGAGAGTTCGAATCTCTTCGCCCGCTCCAGTTTTTCGGACAAAATGACAATCCGGCGGATTGTCATCCGAAAAACTCCCGACCGCAAGGGAGGGTGGCTTGCCTAAGGGTTCCCCAACACAATCTCCTGACAAGTTTACTGCTCCGAGGCGAATGTATCAATCCGGCGGATTGTCATCCGAAAAACCTCCCAAGCGCGAGCTAAGGAGGCTTGTCCATTAACGGATGCTGCGCCAGAGATTCCCGGCTTTACTAGGACGATGAAGGTTCTGACGGTCAGTGCAAGACAACTTCCCGCCCTCCAAAGCCTAACCTTCCCGCGCACTCACAATCCGGGTCACCAGCTCCAGATCATCCGGCTTGTCGACATCGATCGCCGCTTCCGCAAATGGCAATATGATCGGTTCGGCGCTGAGCGACAGGCTGTCGCCGGCCCGGGCCATCGCATCCTTGAAGCTGATCGTGCGGCTAAGCGCGCGGAGCAGCAGCCGGGGACCGAAACGGGCGAATATTTTCCAGCCCTTCTTGCGGTCCTGCTCGACCGATGACCAGAAGGCGACCGCCGGCTTTGCCTCCTCATTGTAGAGGGCAAAGAGATTGGCACCGCTATAGGCCCCGCCGCGAAATTTCAGCCAGGTTCGGCGGGCATCGGGATAGGCGGCCAGCATCGTCCGGCGCTCGACCACGCCGACCGCGACATTCTGTCCGTTGTGTCCGGCAATGAAGCTGTCGATGATTTCTCCGGTCAGCAGCGCATTGTCGGCGGTGGTCACCAGCACCGGCCAGGGTGCATCGGCGGTGCCGACAACGGCGTGGATGCTGGTCGCGATGCCGTCGCCCGAGGCCATGAAGGCGATGTCGTCGCGCTCGGCCAGATCGCTGCCGAGCGCGGCTCTCAGCGCTTGCGTCGCCTGTGCCATGATGACGATCCTGCCGACATGGCGCGAGGCCAGCAGCGCGCGCACCACCCGTTCCAGCATCGTCTGGCCGGCGATCGGGATCAGTGCCTTGTAGGGAACCCCGGACGCTTCCGCCATCAGGTCCGGTCCCGGGCGCTGGCCGGCCATGATGATCGCGGTCCACGGCGTGGGTCCCGTGACCGGGCCGGAGGACGACGGGGCGGCCCGGGTGCTCGAATCATCAACAGGGATCAAGGGTTTCATGCTCATTTTCCATCGCAACCGGCGAAAAGGCGGTAGGCCCGAGCGCCTTAGCCGCCGGGCGCGCTTTTGCAAAGCGGGACCGGCAAATATCGGCACTGCTATCGCGATACCGCTGACCCGTTGGTGACCGCGTAGACTTCTGCCAAAAATATGTCCAAGGACAGGGCAGGGCGGAACGGTTCCGCCTTTGGCCAGCGAACAAACGGGTCGGACATCCGATGGAAGCAGAATGAAAACTGGAAAATCCGGCGACCGCCAGCGGATCGGCTTCTTGTTCAATCATGACGAGCTGCATCAGGTCGCCCATATCGCGCCGATCATTTCCGCGTTGCAGCGGCGGGCGCCGAACGCGGACGTCGAGGTCATCACATCCAGCGAAAGTCAGGCCGACGCAGTTCGCCAGTTCCTCGATCCCGCTTTGCCGACGCCGGCTTTCTGGTCGATCCGTCCCCATCCCGGCATTCGGCTGGTCGAAAAAATGCTGGGCAACATCGTGCCGCTCAACCGCCTCAGCAGCCTGAAGCGCAGCACTCCTCTATTCCGGCAGTTCGATGCCCTTGTCGTGCCCGAGACAACCACGACCTTTCTGAAGAAAAATGATCAGGCCGACCGGCCAAAGCTGATCTTCTTTCCCCACGGTGCGGGTGACCGCTCGATCGGCTTTTCACCGGAAATAAGCCTGTTCGACTATGTGCTGCTGCCCGGCGCAAAAACCCGCGACCGGATGCTGGCGGCTGGCGTCATTCGCCCCGACAATCACCGGATCGTCGGCTATCCCAAATTCGAGGCCTATGGCGATCGCCCGCCTGTCAAGCTGTTCGACAATGGCAGGCCGACCGTTCTCTACAATCCGCATTTCGATCCGTTGCTCTCGTCCTGGTTCCGCTTTGGCGAACAGATACTCGACTATTTCGCCAGCCAGACTGACTATAATCTGATTTTCGCGCCGCATGTCATGCTGTTTCAGCGCCGGGTGCTGGCCTCGGTCGAGCACCGCTTGCTGCGCTTCCGTCAACGTCTCGATCCGCGCTACACCGCGCTCGACCATATTCATATCGACACCGGCAGCCCGCGCAGCGTCGACATGACCTATACCAGCGCCGCCGATATCTATCTCGGTGACGTCAGCAGCCAGATTTATGAATTCATCAGGACGCCGCGGTCGGCCATTTTTCTCAACTCCCACAAGGCAGAGTGGCGCGACAACCCCAATTACGAGCATTGGACGTTTGGCCCGGTGCTCGATGATCCTGCCGATCTCGGAGCAGCGCTGGCAGCAGTCTCGCCGCTACCGGACGGCTATCGCAAGGTCCAGACCCGGGCCCTGGCTTATTCCTTTGATCAGGATGACAGCCAATTGCCGTCACAACGCGCGGCCGTGGCGATCGCCGAATTTCTGGACCTGCCACAGACAGACCAGGCAGAACTCAGATAGCCGCCGGTTCGATCGTCAGAAAATCCCGGATCTCGGCCGAATTTGGTCCCAGGGTGATCGGGTTCTGAACCCCGGGCAGGACGCAGATATCGAACAATTCGGTAATCGCGCCCTCGAAGCGGAGCCAATGGGCGACCTCGCCACTATCCTGCGACACGATCTGCACGCCGCACCAGGCCTCTGTATCATTCGCCGTGAGCCGATCATCTAGCGCAAGGCCTTCAAAATGCCCGTGCCGGGGTTTTGACAGGGTGACAAGGGCATGCTCTCCGTGAAACGCTAGGCCCCTTAAAAATCCTGGGAAAAAGGCAAGCGGTACAAATCCCCCGCCACCCGGATCCAGCCAACCCAGTTCGCCGGTCCCAGAATTCAGCAGCCAGACCCGGCCATCGTGAAAGCGCGGGCTGTGCGGCATCGACAGACCTTCGGCGATGATCGCATTGCTATCGACATCAATGATCAGCCCGCCATCCTCGCGATGATCCCGCCAGCCGTCGACCTCGTTGGAACGGGAGGCGGCGCTGACATATTTGGGTTTCCCGTCGACCATCGCCAGACCGTTGAGATGGCAGCGATCCTCCGCGACAATCTGGCTGATGAAATCGGGTTTCCAGAGTGGCTTGAAACTGTGCGTCAGGCTGGGTTCGCACAGGCAGTTGAAGCGGGTGTTGACGAAGATAATCCGGCCATTGGCCTGAATCCCCAGTTCGTGGATATCGACATTGCCGGTGGTCTGCAGATTGCGCGGGACATAGACCTTGTCATGCACCGCATTGGCCGTCTGATCCGCGCGGAGCACATTCTCCATTCGCACGATCTGGGTCAGCGTGCCCAGATAGATCCGGCTGGCATCTCCGGTGAGGCCCATCGCCTGCGGATAGACCGCCTCGTGCAACGCCAGTTTGTCGTCCGGACCATGACCAATCAAATAGAGCCGGCCGGTCTGATAGGAGGTAAAGCCGATCGAGATATTGCTGGCTGCCAGAAAAGCCGTCAGCCCGGGCGAAAAGCTGATGTCGATATTCCCGGCTTCTGCGGCAGCGGTCGGCCCGGCATCAGTGGGAACATTTCGGTTTTCCGGCGCGATGGTTTCGAAGCCTTCCGCGCTCGCCCTGTCTTTGCTCACAATATCGCTCCTGCCCGGCAATCCGCCCCGGCTGGCGATCTTTCCATAAATGCGCACGAGCGCAAAGACTTAAATGTGCAGGTTCGTCGGTGCGGCGCTTGAGGGTTGTCCGCGCGGCAAGTCAAAAATCGACCGCGATGCCTTTATGTTCCCAGTCGCCATAACGAGTAGGGCCCTTTGTCTCGGCAATCTCGTCCGCCTTTTCCAGCGGATCGGGCTCCGGCACCGGCTTGCTTTTGGAAAGATGCGCGGGTGCCTTCACATGGGCCGGTCGCTCACCCGGTTTTCTATCGCTTTCGGTCATATTTTCACCTGTCCGCCAAATTGAATCGTCCCGCCTCAATCCCTATATTGAGTAGGAAACGACCAAATTCAAGCGAGTAGAGACGATGAACTTCATGAAGACAACCATGTTATTGGCGGCGCTGACGGCGCTGTTCATGGTTTTGGGCTATTCGCTCGGCGGCAGCGGTGGCGCGATCATCGCCTTGCTGGTTGCGGCGGGCATGAACCTGTTCACCTACTGGAACGCCGACAAGATCGTGCTGAAAATGCACAAAGCTGTCGAGGTCGATGCCACCAGCCATCCCGAATTCTACAATCTGGTCAAGAATCTGGCGCAGCGCGCCCAATTGCCGATGCCGAAAGTCTATATTGTCGACCAGGCTCAGCCGAACGCATTCGCCACCGGCCGTGATCCCGAACATTCGGCGGTCGCAGCTACAACGGGTCTGCTCAAAATGCTCAGCCATGACGAGATCGAAGGCGTGATGGCGCACGAGCTCGGCCATGTCAAAAACCGCGATACGCTGATCATGACCATGGTCGCGACCATTGCCGGCGCGGTCTCGATGCTGGCCAATTTCGGCCTGTTTTTCCGGGACCGCAACGCCGGAATAGCCGGCCTGATGGCGGTCCTGATCGCGCCCTTTGCGGCGATGATCGTGCAGATGGCAATCAGCCGTACCCGCGAATTCGGCGCCGATGCGGCTGCCGCACAAATCAGCGGCAAGCCGCTGTCGCTGGCGGCGGCGCTCGGCAAGATTTCCGGCGTGGCAGCCCGGACGCCGAACCCGGTGGCCGAGCGCAATCCGGCTGCATCACAGCTCTATATCGTGCCGGGCGGGGTCCGGCAGATGTTCTCCACCCATCCGGCGACCGAAGACCGGATCGCGGCGCTGCAGGCGATGGCGCAGGGCGGCGGTTTCGATGGCTGGTCCAGCCGGCCCGACGAAGTCGGCGACATGGGGCGTCTGCGTAAGCCGAGCGCACTCGACCCGACGCGATAGGGTTGCAGCTGGGCTCAGCCCCTATAGCGCTTCGGGGGGTCCTCTTTTGCTAGTCGTCGGGCGGTCTTGGCAGTCTGCACCACAAAAAGCGTGATCAGCAGGATGCCGACGCTGCCGACAAACAGGTCGAAGCCGTTGAGCTGAAAGATTACCGGATTCTCCCGGCCCGCGACCAGCATGGCCAGCGTCAGGCCGATCAGCACCAGCCGCAATTCGGTAGGACCGGCATTCATATAGGAAAGCCTGAGCTCGCCCAGCACGCGGACCGACAGAAAGGCATGAATCGACATCAGCAGATATCCGACGAGCGCAATCAGCGCGACCTCCATCTGCACATAGGGACTGATACCGATACCGACCACGAGCAGCACCGTGGCAAAGCCATCACAGCTGTGATCGAGAAAATAGCCGTAACGCGGACGTTCAATCTTCCGGAACCGGGCCAGGCTGCCGTCCAGTGAATCACCAAACCAGTGAACGACATATCCGGCTATCGATAAAAGCAGCCAGCCCGGATGGAGATTGCTGGCAACATATCCGCCGAAAACGAAGAAGGCGCCGATCATGCCGACGAGCGTCAGCATATCCGGAGTGGCCCACGCCGGCATCCCCGCACAAAGACGGTTGAGCGCGCGGCGTTCCAGCCGGGCGATCATATTATTCTGAATGCGCTCGATCGGAGCGTTGTTTCGTTTGTCGGTAATTCCGGTTTTCATTGGGTTTTTCTCTGGCCACGCGCCTTGTCCTGCAAGCATAAGCTCATGCTCGGATATCAGACGGAATTTGTGATCTCGGGGTTATTTTGACCAGCAGATTGTCAAGCGCACAGGTCGTAAGATTACAGGGTAAAGGTCTGATATTCTTGTTCACATTATCGGGGGCTTGCCCCTCAATTACGCGAGTATAGCCGGAAACGGCGGTATATCAATCAAAAGGGATGCCCGGTCCGTTGTCGGCAATCTTCAAGGGGTCAGCCTGCTTTGATGCTGCTCTTCAATTTCAGCCTTCGGTTGCGCTGAATTATGTTCAGCAGCTCAACCGCGAGCGAGAAGCCCATAGCCGCATAAATATAGCCCTTTGGCACGTGAAAGCCCAAGCTGTCGGCAATCAGGACCAATCCGATCATCACCAGAAAGGCGAGTGCCAGCATAACCAGCGTGGGATTTTTTTCGATGAATTTGGCAAGCGGATCCGCTGCCACCATCATCACGCCAACGGTGATGACGACCGCCGCGACCATGATCGGGATATCGTCCGTCATGCCGACAGCGGTCAGGATCGAGTCGATCGAAAAAACCATATCAATGGCAATGATTTGCACGATGACCGTACCAAAGCTGGCAACCGCAGCCGTTGCCACTCCCGGCGTCTTGTCGAGCAATTCACCGGAATTGTCTTCAGGCTCCATCGTGTGGTGAATTTCGTTGGTCGCCTTCCACAGGAGGAACAGCCCGCCAGCCAGCAATATGAGATCGCGGCCGGAAAAAGCCGTCTCGAAACTCGCCTCGCCATATTCGTTTGGCGCCCCTTGCAGGCCAAGGTCGAACAGGGGGGTCTGCAGCGTCACGATCCAGCCGATCAGCATGAGAAGCCCGATCCGCATGACAAGCGCCAGCGAGAGTCCGATGCGCCTCGCCTTGGCTTGCTGGTGCAGAGGCAGCTTGTTCGAGAGAATCGCAATGAAGATCAGATTGTCGACGCCGAGTACGATCTCAAGAGCGATAAGCGTCAGCAGCGCAAGCCATGCCGCGGGGTCTGACAGAAGTGCTAAAATTTCCATACAGCGCCTTTTGCCGATCATCTCGGAAAAGACAAGCGACTACATTTTGCGAAGGGCAACGGCTCCCCCTCCGCGCGGTCTCAGATCGCGAAGGAAGCTAGGCTGTTTCGAAGAGGAGGGATGGTCTCGTCAGATTCGGACAGGTCGGTGGGGGCCTCGCCGACAGCCATCCGTCCCCGGGCTCTGGGCTGCAGGAATATCAGGCTCAGGAAATAGCCGATAATCGCGCTCGCCCCATAACCGACTATCGGCGTGGGGTAGGCCCCCATGGCAGCAGCGGCGATCAGCGTTAGCCAGCAGGACGCAAACACATAGTGCAGGGTTGACCGCTCGGCCTTCGGCACAAATAAAATCGGGCAAACCAGCAACAGACATCCGGCCCAGAGCGCCAGTCCGACCCACAACGAGATATCAAAGGCGGTCCACAATATATGATCGACGAACGGCACCGCTGGCAGGCGGTCGGGCAACAGCAGCGTCGCCGCAAAGGTCATCATACAGAATACCGCCGCGCTCACCGTCAGCCGGTTGGGCCGCATCATGCCGACAATGACAACCGCGACAAACAGCATCGCCGCCATCGCCCGGTCAGGCTGAGCCCCCATCGCAAAGGCTGCGACACACACCGCCACCGTGGTCCGAAGATTTTGAACTCTGGCGAAGCAGACCGCAATCAGCGGCAACAACATCAGGCTGGTTTGGATGAAAAACGGTCCGATCAACAGCCACCGTCTCGCATCCTCGATTGCATAACCAAAAATGGCGGTGCCCAATAGAATGAAAGCCCCGATCAACGCGGCCGTCGACACCACCGGATCGGTCGCCCGAGCGGACAGCCTCAGCGAAGGCGCCAGCAAGATGCCGACGACCAGCGCCGCGCCATTGACGATCACCATGGTCAGCGGTGCACCGGAGACAAGAAGATAGGCCAGCCCGATCAACCCTGCCACCACACCCGACGCGAATGTAAAAACTACGAACCTGTCCTTCACCATGCTGCTCCCTCTGTTTCCGGTTGAGATAATTGTCTCGATACGAAAGCGGCAGCAGGCCACCATGCAGCCCAGCGCAAAAGTTGCGGCTTCGCCATCACTGTCGATCACCGCCATTTCCGCAATCATCGCTTGAGCCCATTTTTGGCGATGATCGGGGACAATCCGGAGGATCAACCATGTCAGCGCGCCTCGCATCATATCGGCTTGGTCTGCAAATTGCGATCGGCGGTCCGACGACCTTCGTTGAGCAGGCTCTTTGCCAACGCGCGCCCGGCCTCGGTCAAGCCGTAAAGATGGCGGGGAGGCCGCCCTCCGACAGTCGGCTCCTGCCAGTGCGAAACCAGCATCGCCTGGTCCTCCAGTCGCGCGAGCATGGGATAGAGCGTGCCCGGCTTTATCCCGGTGATCTGCATGATCTCATAACCATGCAGATTTTCAGGCGCGTGGAGCAGGGCGATCAATGCCTGTTCCGTTGCCTTCGATGGTGCCCTCATTTTTCGCATGATGCGTATATCGATATATATCGACTTAATGTCAATTGGCTTGTTGGCGGGCATCGGAAAATTTGATGTTTTGGTTCATCGGCGAAACTCGCGACCGATGCAATTCCCCGGCACCCATTCCAAAAGCTTGATCGAAACGCCGGAAGGTCTATGCGGTCGAACAGTGCAAACCATCCGGTTTGCGCGAGTCCCGGCCCTGCCGGGCAAGCCAGTGCGGAATCGAACAATGAACGAACCCAATAATAAAATCCCCGGCCTCGCCACACGCCAGTCGGCCATCCGCCTGCTCGACGCCGTCTGCCGGCGCGGCGAGACGCTGGATCAGGCGATGCCCGCGGCCACCGGGAAACTTTCCCATCCGTCTGACAAGGCACTGGCTCACAATATCGCCGCCAACGTCCTCCGCTGGATGACAGCGCTTGATGCGATGATTGACAGCGCCACCCGCAACCGGCTGGCGGACGATGCCAAACCGCGGATGGCGCTGCGCATCGCGCTGGCCCAGGTGCTGATTCTCGACACCCCGCAACATGCCGCTATTTCCACCGCCTTGCCGCTGGTCCATGGCGGCCCGCGCCGGCTGGTGCACGGCGTCTTTTCAACGGTGATGCGCGGCGTTGAATCGGGCGCGTTGAAACTGCCCGAATATCCCGAAATTCCGGGCGAGACGCTCGACCGCTGGACCAACAATTGGGGCGAGGATGTCGCCATCGCCGCGAACGAAGCCTGGGCCAAGCCCGCGCCGCTCGACCTCAGCTTCCAGTCCGATGACGTGGGCTCTCTCGACGGCGTGAAGCTGGCCCCCAAACATCTAAGGATGCTTCCAGCTCTTCCAGTTACCGGGCTCGCCGGCTTCGACGAAGGCCAGTTCTGGGTGCAGGATCTGGCGGCCTCGATTCCCGCCCGGCTGTTCGGCGAAGGCGAGGGCCGGACGATTTATGATCTTTGTGCAGCCCCCGGCGGCAAGACCATGCAACTGGCCAGCGCCGGCTGGAAAGTGGTCTCGGTCGACAATAACGCCAAGCGGATGGAGCGCTTCCAGGACAATCTCAAACGTACCAATTTGCAGGCAGAGGAAGTCATCGCCGACCTGATGCAATGGGAACCGGTCGAACCTGCCGACGCGGTGCTGCTCGACGCACCGTGCAGCGCCACCGGCATCTATCGACGCCACCCCGATGTCCTGCACTGTATCGGCTCAAGGCAGATCGCCGACCGGGTCGAGGTCCAGCGCGCCTTGCTCGACCGCACCGCGCCCTGGGTGAAGCCCGGCGGAATACTGGTCTACGCAGTCTGCTCGCTCGAGCCCGAGGAAGGCGAGGAGCAGATCGAAGCGTTTCTGGAGCGCCATGACCAGTTCGCGATTGATCCGGTAACTGCTGACGAATTGCCGGAACATATCCTGCCAACCGACACCGGCTGTGTCCGCACCCTGCCAACCACGCTCGCCGAGCAGGGTCATGTTGACGGATTTTTCATCGCCCGTCTGGTCCGGAAAATCTGATTCTCTATATATTGTGAACCTGTCCCCAATCTGTCCACAAGGGACTGTGGCACCATCAGATTAGCGCCTTGCCTGCCCCGAGCAAAAATTCTAGGCCCGGGACAAGTTTAAGGAAGCGCCATGTCCGACAGCATTCGTATCGCCCCATCCATTCTCTCCGCCGATTTCGCCCGACTGGGCGAAGAGGTGCAGGCTATTGACCGCGCAGGATGTGACTGGATCCATGTCGATGTGATGGATGGCCATTTCGTCCCCAATATCACGATCGGCCCGGCGGTCGTCAAAGCGCTGCGGCCGCACAGCGCCAAGCCGTTTGATGTCCATCTGATGATCTCGCCGGTCGACCAGTTTCTCGAAGCTTTCGCCGAGGCTGGTGCGGATATCATCTCCTTCCACCCGGAAGCAGGTCCGCATCCGCACCGCACCGTGCAGACGATCCAGGCGCTCGGCAAACAGGCCGGCCTGGTCCTCAATCCCGCAACGCCGCTCGATATACTCGACTATCTGATCGAGGATCTTGACCTGATTCTGGTGATGAGCGTCAATCCCGGATTCGGCGGACAGAGCTTCATCGACAGCCAGCTGCGCAAGATCGAGGCGATCCGCAGCCGGATCACCGCCACCGGCAAGGATATCCGCCTGGAAGTCGACGGCGGTATTGATTTGAATACCGCGCCCAAGGCGATCGCCGCTGGCGCTGACACTCTGGTCGCTGGCACCGCTACCTTTCGCGGCGGACCGGATCATTATGCTGCCAATATCAGCGGCCTGAGGGGTGAATGACCACGGACGGTCCTGATCGGCTTGATCTGGGCGACGGTGACCCGGACGAGCAATCCACCCACGACGAGCATGATAGCGCCGGCGAAGGCCGCAGCCTGACCCTCCGTCACGACCGCGACCGCGGCCAGTCGCTCGCCGAGCAGGTGACGATGCTCTATTACCGGATGACGTGGCGGATGCCGATGCACCGGCTCCGGCTGTCGGGCAAATTGCCGCTGCGCCTGCTCGCCGTGCCGGTTGATCCGGTCGAGGGCGACCGGGTCCAGGGCATGGCGGTGCGCGCGGGCCATTTCCTGTTTCGCGGCCTCAAGAAAAAGCACGAGAATATCGATTTCGCCAATCTCAAACTGCCGCCGCAATTTGAAGATTATGTTCATCGCTTTCAGTGGTTGCGCGATCTCGATACCGCGGCATCGCGCGATCATGCGGTGCCGGTGGCAGAAAAGCTGATCAACCAGTGGCTCGATGCCAATGGCGGCGTCATCCGGCAGCCAGCTTGGCGGCCCGACAATTGCGGCTGGCGTTTGCTGATCTGGGCCAGCCATGCGCCGCTGATCCTGTCCTCCAGAGATCTGATCTACCGCTCCAAGCTGCTCAACAATATCGCCCGCACCGCCCGCCATCTTGATCGCACCGCCGACAAGGCGGAGTCCAGCCTCGGCCGGCTGGTCGCGTGGAGCGGCGTGGTGGCGGCGTCACTGCTGCTGCCGGAGGGTCGGGTGCGCCAGATTGTCGGCGAAGCCGGGTTGGAAAAGGCGATGGGCGAATTTTTCTTTGCCGACGGTGGTGCGGTATCGCGCTCGCCGTTGACCCAGATGGACGCCGTGGTGCTGCTGTCGATGTTGAAACAGGTCTATCTGGCCCGCCAGGTGGATGCACCGCCGTTTCTGGAAGAAGCTCTGAATCAAGCCGTTCCGCCGCTGACCGCCCTGACCCATTTTGACGGATCTATGGGCAACTGGCAGGGCAGTGGCGCCACCTCGGCGGAACAGGTTGCGCAAGTCGTCGAGGCCAGTGGCGTCCGCGCAAGGCCGCTGCGGGAGGCCCGCGAATGGGGGTATCAGCGGGTCACCTCCGGTCGCTCGGTGTTGATCCTGGATGCCGCCCCGCCACCGATCGCGCGGATGGCGGTTGCCGGTTGCGCCTCGACGCTGGCCTTCGAGCTTTCCCACGGCGATTGCCGGATCATCAGCAATTGCGGCGGGGCCGGGCTGGTCGGGGCGACGATCCCGGCGGCGCTCGCGCGGGGCCTCCGCACCACAGCAGCGCACAGCACCTTGTGTATAGAGGACAGCAACAGCACCTCGATATTGCCTGACGGCAAGCTTGGGCGCGGCGTCAGCGAGGTCGAACTGTTCCGCCGCGATGTCGAAAATGCAATCCGTCTGGAGGCCAGCCATGACGGCTATGCCAAGCGTTTCGGGCTGGTCCACAAGCGCCTGCTGCTGCTGCGCTCTGACGGTCTGGAGCTGCGCGGCGAAGATATGCTGATCCCCGATGGCAAGAAACGCCGGCGCCGCAAGACCGATATTCAATATGCGCTGCGCTTCCATCTCGGACCGGATATCGAAAGTGACTTGATTTCGGAGGGCAAGGGCGTGCTATTGCGCCTGAAAGACGGCAATTTATGGCAATTCCGCTCGACCAGCGGAGAGATTCAACTGGAAGAAAGCGTCTGGGTAGACGGCATGGGCATAGGCCATGACGTGATGCAGATGGTGATTTCCGGGGCAGTGGGCAGGGGCGGTGGCGCCACCGGCTGGCTGCTCAAACATATGGGGTAGAAATGACGGACAATATCAAAATCAAACGCGCGCTCTTGTCGGTTTCGGACAAGAGCGGCCTCGCCGAACTCGGCAAGCATCTCGCGGGCATGGGCGTTGCGCTGATCTCGACCGGCGGCACCGCCAAGGCGCTGCGCGAAGCGGGACTTGAGGTTGCAGACATCAGCGACGTGACGAATTTCCCGGAAATGATGGATGGCCGGGTCAAGACCCTGCACCCGAAGGTCCACGGCGGCCTGCTTGCTCGCCGCGACGATCCGGGCCATGTTGCCTCCATGGAAGAGCATGATATCGCCGGGATCGATCTGGTGATCGTCAATCTCTATCCCTTCGCCCAGACCGTTGCCAAGGGCGCCGAGCGCGACGAGATTATCGAGAATATCGATATCGGTGGCCCGTCGATGGTGCGCAGCGCCGCCAAGAATCACGATTTCGTGACCATCGTCACCGACCCTTCGGACTATGACACACTGCTCACAGAGCTGCAGCAGCATGACGGCGCCACCTCGCTGGCGTTCCGCAGGAACATGGCCGCCAAGGCCTTTGCCGCGACCGCCAGCTATGACGGCATGATCGCCCAGTGGTTCGGCTTCGCCGACCAGGGCAAGATGTTCCCCGACACGCTGCCGCTGACCATGAGCCGCCCGGTCGAGCTGCGCTATGGCGAAAATCCGCACCAGAGCGCCGCGCTCTATCTGCCCGACGGCCCGTCCGCAAAGGGCATCGCCCAGGCCGAGCAGCTGCAGGGCAAGGCGCTCAGCTATAATAATTACAACGACGCCGATGCCGCGCTCGAACTGGTCAGCGAATTCCGCGACGGTCCGCCGACCGTGGTGATTGTCAAGCACGCCAATCCCTGCGGCGTCGCCAGCGCCGACAATATCGTCGACGCCTACAAGGCGGCGCTCGCCTGCGACAGCGTCTCGGCCTTCGGCGGCATCATCGCCGTCAACCGGCCGCTCGATGGCGCGGCGGCAGAAGCGATGACCGGCATCTTCACCGAAGTCGTTTGCGCCCCCGATGCGGATGACGACGCGAAAGCCATCTTCGCCAAGAAGAAGAATCTGCGCCTGCTGCTCACCGGCGCACTGCCCGACGCTTCGCGGCCCGGCATGAACGTCAAAACCATCACCGGCGGCTATCTGCTGCAAAGCCGCGACAATGGCCAGATCTCGCGCGATGATCTGAAATGCGTCACCAAGCGGCAGCCGAGCGAGCAGGAACTGGCCGATTGCCTGTTCGCCTGGACGGTCGCCAAACATGTCAAATCCAACGCGATTGTCTATGCCAAGGATGGCGCAACCGCCGGCGTGGGCGCCGGCCAGATGAACCGGCTGGAATCGGCGCGCATTGCCGCGTGGAAAGCCAAGGATGCAGCGGAAAAAGCCGGATGGGACGAAGCCCGCACGATCGGCTCGTCGGTCGCCTCCGACGCCTTCTTCCCCTTCGCCGATGGCCTGATGGCTGCGGTCGAGGCAGGCGCCACGGCAGTGATCCAGCCCGGCGGCTCGATCCGCGACGACGAAGTGATTGCGGCTGCGGACGAAGCCGGCCTCGCTATGCTTTTCACCGGCATGCGCCACTTCCGGCATTAGGTGAATTTACCTTCTCCCTTGGGGGAGAAGGATATGAAGCCTTATGAGCGGAGCGAATTAGGCGCAGTTGGATGAGGGTGCACTGCGCTTCGGATCGAAGAACGCCCTCATCCAACGCCGGCTAATCCGCTTCGCGAATAAGCCTCTGTATCCTTCTCCCTCACGGGAGAAGGAACCGCATCAGGCAGATATGCAAATGGCAAAAAAGACCCTGTTCCCGACCCGTGAAGAGATGCTGGCGCTCGCCGATGGCGGTGAGCTGACTATCAAGGTCACCCCCAATGCGGCAGAAAACAGCATCAGCCTGCCGGGCGAAAACGGCCCTGCGCGAATTTTGCTGGTCCGCGTCACTGCCACCCCGGAGGATGGCAAGGCCAATACCGCCGTCCTGAAGCTGCTCGCCAAGGCGCTAGGGCTGCCGAAAACATCGCTGGCCATTGTCCGCGGCGGCAATGCGCGAACCAAGATAATTGCCATACCAGATTGAGAGTAGTGCCCCTGCGAAGGCAGGGGCCCATCTCCTGCAATCATGTTCATGCGATATGGTTGAAATGTTCAGGCGCTGGATCCGGCAGCGCGCTATTCAATAACCCAGAGGTGCAGACGATAATTCAGGAGATGGGCCCCTGCCTGCGCAGGGGAACTGCTTCATTTCGGGCACGAAAAGGCGCAAGCCACCGTGCTCCGCACTTGATGCGGAGCCCTGCATTATAAGATGGTCACTATCGCCAAAGCTCCGCATCAGGTGCGGAGCAGCAACATCACTCCGGCACAGCCGCCTGTGCATTCTGTCCGTCACCTTCGGGTGCGGCGATGATGTCGCGAGTCACGCTGCCCTTGTCGACGGTATAGGTGTCGGGATCGCCGACCGAGGAACGGATCCCGCCATCGGCGTCACCGGCCTGAGCGACCACAGCCGATTCGGTGACGCTGCGCGCTTGCGGGCCGCCGAACAGGGCTTCGAGAGTCTGCTGCTGCAAACCGCCGGTTTGCGGGCGAGGCTGACCGGGCTGCGGCGGCACCAGCGAGAAATCGGGTGGGATCACCAGCGGTGGCTGGCGCGAAACCGCGAATTCATCGGGCCGGTCGCGGTCGAACAGTCCGGTTGATCCGCAGGCGGTCAGGCTGGCCAGCGAAACAAGGCTGATGACGACGGTCGATTTACGCATGATATTGTCCCTCAAAAATCTCTTACGGAGCCTGATAGCGCGCTCCTGACACAGGTCAACTTTCGTCAAGCTGAACATCGTCTTTTGTCTCGTCCTTCTTTTCGCGAATAAACAGCGCTCGCGCAAGCAGGATCACGACGCCGATGCTGATACAGGCATCGGCAAGGTTGAAAATCAGGAACGGTCTAAAATCGCCAATATGCAGATCGGCAAAGTCGGCGACATAGCCGAGCCGCGCCCGATCAACGATATTGCCCATCGCCCCGCCCAGGATCATGCCCAGCGCGACAATGTCCCACTTGGCCTTTTCCCGGTTCATCCAGACAAAGACCGCGATGCCGATCAGCCCGGTCAGCGCGACCAGCGCCCAGCGCTGGAAATCGGTGGAGGCGGTCAGGAAGCCCATCGACACGCCGTAATTTTCCGCCCAGGTCAGGTTGAAAAACGGCAGCAGCTCGATCTGGCCGCGAACCGGCAGCTGCAGCAGGTCCATCACGACAAATTTGCTCGCCTGGTCGAGGACGAAGATCACAAAGGCGATGAACAGGCCAATGCGGCGGTATTTCTTGATTTGGCTACTATCAGTCATGTCAAACTCCGTTCGTGTCGAGCGTAGTCGAGACACATTGGTGGGGCGACCATCGTCATTGCGAGGAGCCGAAGGCGACGCGGCAATCCAGGGCGTCTATCCACTATCGCCGGTGTGTGCCGCTCTGGATTGCTTCGCTGCGCTCGCAATGACGGCTTTGGCGCAAGTGGACATTCGTCAAACAAGTTCCGAATGACGAGGGTGCTACTGCTCACGCGCCCAGCACTTTCTCGCAACGCCCGCAAAGCGCACCATCTTCCTCAACCTCCGGAAGCAAGCGCCAGCAGCGACCGCATTTGTAATTGTCGGTTTTGGTGACCGCGATCACGTCGCCATCAGTAACGTCCGCCACAATCGCCAGCTCGGCAAATTCGTCCGTGCTGATCGGCAGATCGGCCATCGGATAGACAACCTCCGCTTCCAGACTGGATCGAATGGTCTTCTCCCGCCGCAGCGGTTCGATCGCCTCGGTCACCTTCTCGCGAGCAGCACGAACGGCTTCCCACTTCTCCACATCACCGTCACCCCAGCGAAGGCTGGGGTCCAACCCGCCTCGAGATTGGTTTGGGTCCCAGCCTTCGCTGGGACGACCTGTGGTGAGCGCCTTGAAATCTGGCCACTCTTTAAGGTGAACAGAATCAGCCTCATCCGGAAACCGGCTCTGCCAGATTTCCTCGGCGGTAAACACCAGCACCGGCGCGATATAGCGGGTGAGGGCGTGGAACAATATGTCCATCACCGTGCGATAGGCCATGCGCTTGGGATCATCCGGCGCATCGCAATAGAGGCAATCCTTGCGGATATCGAAGAAGAAGGCGCTGAGATCTTCCTGCGCAAAGGCATTCAGCACCCGCATATAGGGACCGAAGGCAAAATCATTCACATGCTGCTTCAGCTCGGCGTCGACTTCCGCCAGCCGGTGCAGGATATAGCGTTCCAGCTCCGGCATATCGGCCACCGCCACCCGCTCGGCCTCGCTATAATCACCGAGCCCGCCCAGCATATAGCGAAAGGTGTTGCGCAGCTTCCGGTAGCTGTCCGAAACCCCTTTCAGGATCTCGTCGCCGATCCGGTGATCCTCGGTAAAATCGACGCTCGCCGCCCACAGCCGCAAGATATCCGCGCCCTGCACATCGATGATCTTCTTGGGATCGAGCGTATTGCCGAGCGATTTCGACATTTTCTTGCCGGTCTTGTCGAGCGTCATGCCATGGGTCAGCACCGCCTTGTAGGGCGCCCGTCCCCGGGTGCCGCAGGATTCCAGCAGGCTCGACTGGAACCAGCCGCGATGCTGGTCGCTGCCTTCGAGATAGAGATCGGCCGGGCTGCGCTGCTCCGGCCATTTGCCGCTTTCCAGCACAAATGCATGGGTGCAGCCGCTGTCGAACCAGACATCGAGAATATCGGTGATCACTTCATAATCATCGAGCGCATAGGCGTTGCCGAGAAATTCCTGATGATCGGCATTGAACCAGGCATCGGCCCCGCCGGTCTTGAACGCGGCAATGATCCGCGCATTGACCGCCGGATCATTGAGATATTCGCCGCTCTTGCGATCAACATACAGCGCAATCGGCACGCCCCAGGCGCGCTGGCGCGACAGCACCCAGTCGGGCCGGCCTTCGACCATCGATTCGAGCCGGCGACGCCCGCGTTCCGGCACAAAGCGCACCTTGTTGCGGATTTCGTTGAGCGCCACTTCGCGGAGGGTTGCGGTATCCGTTAGCCCTGAGCTTGTCGAGCCGAAGGCCACCGCAGGTGAACGGCGCTTCTCGTCCGAGAGGCGTGGTTCGACAGGCTCACCACTAACGGAATTATCCCCATGTCCTCCCTGCGCCGAAGGCGTGGGGAGGGGGACCGCCGCAGGCGGTGGAGGGGCCGAAAGCGGCGCATCCATCGGCACAAACCATTGCGGCGTGCAGCGATAGATGATCTTCGCCTTCGACCGCCAGCTGTGCGGATAGCTATGGGTAAAATCAGCACTGGCCGAGAGCAGGGCACCGGCTTCGCGCAAATCCGAACAGATCGGGCCTTCCGGGCCATTAAAATTCTTGTTGATCACCCCGCCGGAACGCTCGTCCCCGCGCGGCAGCCATGCCCAGTCCTCACGATACACCCCATCCGCCTCGACCGCGAACACCGGATTGATGCCATTGGCCTTGCACAGAATAAAATCATCCTCGCCATGGTCGGGCGACATATGCACCAGTCCGGTACCGGCATCGGTGGTTACAAAATGCGAACCGTCGAGGAACGGGCGGGGCTTGGTGAAAAAGGCAATATCCTCTTCCGTTAGCCCTGAGCTTGTCGAGCCGAAGGCCACCGCAGGTGAACGGCGCTTCTCGTCCGAGAGGCGTGGTTCGACAGGCTCACCACTAACGGATTTTTTCAGCGTATCCGCCATCGGATGCTTGGCAATTGCTCCGGCGAGCTGGGAGCCTTTGAATCCATACTCTTTGTTGACCGCGATGGGTGAAAGTTCGATTGTCACATCAGCTTCAGACAAGAGTTTTCTTACCATCGCTTCTAAACGGCTAGTGACACCGTCGACCAATCCAGTCGCCAGCACAAATTTCTGTCCTTCAGGCAGTCCTGCTGACCTCAGACTTTCCAATACCGAATTTACTTCGGAATGATCGCCGTCATTCCGACCGACATCCACATTCAGCCGATACAATCCATACTCAACATCCGCCCCATAAGCGAGCGCCTGATTAACCGGAATCGTCCAGGGCGTCGTCGTCCAGATCACCGCATGCGAACCAACCAGTTCCGGCGCATTCGGCGCCTCGACAATCTCGAATGCCACATCGATCTGCGTCGAGACGATATCCTCATATTCCACCTCGGCCTCGGCCAGCGCGGTCTTCTCGACCGGCGACCACATCACCGGCTTGGCACCGCGATAGAGCTGTCCCGCCTCGGCGAATTTCAGCAGCTCGGCAACAATCGCAGCCTCGGCGTCATAATCCATCGTCAGATAGGGCTTGTCCCACTGCGCCAATATGCCCAGCCGCTTGAATTCCTCGCGTTGGACATCGACCCAATGGTCGGCATAGGTCCGGCATTCGGCGCGGAATTCGCTGGCCGGCACCTCGTCCTTGTTGCGCTTCTTCTTGCGATATTCTTCCTCGATCTTCCACTCGATCGGCAGACCGTGACAGTCCCAGCCGGGCACGAACGGCGCGTCCTTGCCGAGCAGCGACTGCGAACGCACCACCAGATCCTTCAGCGTCTTGTTGAGACTGTGACCGATATGGATATTGCCATTGGCGTAGGGCGGGCCGTCATGCAGGATGAATTTCTCGCGCCCGGCGCGCGCCTCGCGCAGCTTCTCGTACAGACCAATCTTCTGCCAGCGGTCCAGAATCGCCGGTTCCTTCTGCGCCAGGCCGGCCTTCATCGGGAAATCGGTTTTCGGCAGGAAAACCGTGTCTTTATAATCTGCTTTGGGATCGCTCATGATCGCGGGGATTAGGGGAGGCGAGCCGCCGGTGCAAGCGGGATTTGTGCAGCGCGGGAGCCTGCCATTCGGCGCGTCATTGCGAGGGCTGAAAGCCCGTGGCAATCCAGAGCAGGAAGCGACGCCCTGGATTGCTTCGCTCCGCTCGCAATGACGAACAGTGCTGCTCAACCCGGCAATCCCCGCGCCCCAATCCGGCTGCCTTCCTGCCGTTAGTGGTGAGCCTGTCGAACCACGCCTATCGTCGATAAGCGCCCTTCGACAAGCTCAGGGCTAGCGGTAATCCTAACGGATATTCCTAATCCAGCAACGCTCTCGCTCGGTCACAATCCTTCTCCATCTGCACCTTCAGCGCATCCAGATCGTCAAACTTCTGCTCCCCGCGCAGAAAATGATGCAATTCCACCTCGATCGTCTGCCCATAAAGGTCTTCACTAAAATCAAAAAAATAGGGCTCAAGCAATTCCTTCGGCGGATCGAACATCGGGCGCACGCCAAGGCTCGCCGCGCCGTTCAGCACCCGGCCATCGGGCAGGCGGCCCTTCACCGCATAAATCCCATATTTCGGGCGCAGATATTGGCCCATGTCGATATTGGCGGTCGGATAGCCAAGCTGCCGGCCATTCTTGTCGCCATGGATAACCTTGCCGCGGATCGCAAACGGGCGAGTGAGCAAGCGGTTCGCTTCCTCACAATGTCCTTCTTTGAGCGCCGCCCGAATCCGGCTGGAGGAGATCACATCATCGCTATCACTGATCGGCCGAACCGCCTCGCTGTTCAGCCCATGCGCCGCGCCGACTTCGCGCAGCAGGTCGATATTGCCCTTAGCGCCCTTGCCGAAGGTAAAATCCGCGCCGGTGACGACGCCCGCCGCGCCAAAGCGATCGACCAGCAGCTTGCTGACAAAATCTTCCGCCGTCGTTCCGGCAAGTCCGGCATCAAATTCAAACACCAGCATCGCGCTGGCCCCGGCATCGGCAAACAGCCGCTGACGCTGGGGCAGACTGGTCAAGCGAAAGGGCGGCAGATCGGGCTTGAAAAAGCGCACCGGATGCGGATCAAAGGTTGCGATAATCGCTGGCCGGCCTTCGTCCCGCGCCCAGCTCAGCGCCTTGCCGGCGACCGCCTGATGGCCGAAATGAAAGCCATCAAAATTGCCCAGCGCGATAATCGCCCCGCGCAGGTCGCCTTCGATCCGGTCTTTTCCGTTCAGTCGTTGCATAGGATGTTCATTAGCTAGAAATTGTCATTCCGGAAGCAGATTTCTTCCAAATCTATGATTTGGTTAGGAAATCTAGCTGTCCGGAATCCAGTAGCACGCTGTCTGGACGAGAGGTGGATTCCGGGTTCCAAGAAATGCTGATGAAAAACATGCTGTTTTTCATCAGCATTTCTAAGCCCCCGAATGACAATCAAGGTGCATGGCGTGCGCAACCAGTTCGTCAGGCCCAGGCCGACGGGCCGCTATTCCGTAACCAGTTCGCGCGCATCCGCACCGGGCTTGACCACCAGCGGTGTCGCCGGTGTCACTTCACCCTGCGGCGCAACGCCTGGTTTCGGCAGCGGCTCGATACCCGCCTTGATCACCCGCAGCGCATTCAGCCCCATCACCGCGCGGATTTCCGCTTCCGTGAAGCCCGTATCCATCAGCGCCTGGGTAATCTGGACAATCTCGCTAGTGTCGAATCGCGTGGTCACCGCGCCGTCAAAGTCGCTGCCCAGCGCAACATGCTCGATCCCGACCAAATCGCGGACATGCTTGACCGCTTTCGCCACGGTCTTCGGATTGGTATCGCACATCGCACCATCCCAGTAACCCAGTCCGATCACTCCACCGGTCGCTGCCACGCCCCTGATTTCGGCATTGGTCAGATTGCGATTGACCTTGCACACCGCTTGCACGCCGCCATGGCTCGATACCACCGGACGCTTCGCCATTTTGAGAATATCGGCAACCGTGGCGTGGCTCGAATGGGCGATATCGACGATCATCCCCTTCTGCTCCATATCGCGGACGATGGTCCGTCCGAATTTGGTCAGCCCGCCTTTCTTCTCGCCATGCATCGATCCGGCCAGCTCATTGTCGAAAAAATGCACCAGCCCGGCCATCCGCATGCCGGAATCATACAGTTTCTGCAGATTCTCGCGCTTGCCTTCCAATGTCTGAAGCCCTTCCGCAGAGAAGAGCACGCCAATCGGGCGGTTTTCCCGGGCGCGGAATTCAACGAGCCCGTCGACATCGGCTGCATTGCTGATTTTTGCCAAAGCCCCGGCGCTGTCCTTTACCGCACGGTCAAGCTTCAGGGCATGATACAGCTGTCGCTCGAGCAAGGAAAACCAGGTCCGCATCGGCTGCAACTGGGTCATCGCAAGCAAAGTTATGTTATCCGTATCGGCGCTGTTGCTGTCGTAATTCTGGCCGCGCGGCGTCTTGGTGACGCTCGAAAAAACCTGCAGCCCGACATTGCCTTCTTCCATCCGCTTGAGATCGATATGGCCATAGTCGGCGCTGTCGGTAATCTTGCGTTTCCACAGCAAGGTATCGCCGTGCAGATCAACGATCATCAGGCTGTCATGTAGCTTCTGCGCTTCGGCACTGATCGCCGGCAACGGCTTGCCGTCGACCATATTGGTCTGCTTCTCGAACCAGGCCGGCCCGAAGATCAGAAAGGCACCGATCGCAATCGCAATGAGAACCAGCAGTGTCAGCACGATTTTCTTCATGGCAACTTTCGTTTCAGGGTGACAAAGCTGTAGCCGGGCTGACCATTTTTTCCGTCATGATCCTCGCGCGCCGTTTCTTCCCAGATGGCTTCGTCAAACGCAGGCATTTTTACATCACCCTTCGGCTCGCTATGCACTTCGGTCAGCTCGATCCGGTCGGCCTTGCCCAAAAACGCCTTGTAGATTTCGGCACCGCCGATCACCGCAATATGTGGCGCATTGGCCATTTTCAGAGCGTTCTCGACGCTGCTCGCGACCTCCGCGCCATCGCCTTCCCAGGCCTTGTCCCGGCTGAGCACGATATGCCGCCGTCCGGGCAATAGGCCGGGCAAGCTGTCAAAGGTCTTGCGGCCCATGATCATCGGCTTGCCCATGGTCAGCCGCTTGAACCGCCGCTGATCCTCGGGCAGCCGCCAGGGAATGCTATCGCCATCGCCAATCACGCCATTGTCGGCGCGGGCAAGAAAGAAAATGATTTCAGGATGATTCATGCGCGACGACTAGCGCAGTTCCGCCGGACTGCAAATTAGAAATATAATTTGGTGACATGCCCCATTTTTCGGCCCGGTCGGCACTCGCCCTTGCCATAGAGATGCAGGTGGTTGGCGCCATCGCCCAGCAACGCCTGCCAGTCATCCGCCTGGACCCCGATCAGATTGTGCATCTCGACCCTTTTCGCGGCGAGGCCGGTGTCACCCAGCGGCAGTCCGCAAATCGCCCGGATATGGTTTTCAAACTGGCTGGTGATCGCACCCTCGATGGTCCAGTGGCCACTATTGTGCACGCGCGGGGCCATCTCGTTGAACACCGGCCCGTCTACGGTGGCAAAAAATTCGCAGGTCAGCACGCCGACATAGTTCATGGTTTCGGCCATTTTCGCGGCGAGCTCGCGAGCGGCATCCTGCTGCGTCAATATGGCTTCGGGGGCAGGGGCGACAGAGACCGCCAAGATGCCGTCATCGTGCATATTGTGCGGTGTATCCCAAAACCGGATTTCGCCATCCTGTGCCCGCACCAGGATCACCGAAAATTCATGGCTGAAGGTGACGAACCCCTCGGCGACGCAGGGCTGGTGGCCCACTGCATCCCAGTGCTGGTCAAGCTCGTCGCCCGGCTGAATGCGCGACTGTCCCTTGCCGTCATAGCCCATGCGGATGGTCTTGAGGATTGCCGGTGCGCCGGTCTCGGCCACCGCTTTATCCAGTCCTGCGCGATCCCTGACTTCAGCAAAGGGCGCCGTCGTACCGCCGTGATCGCGGGCGAAATTCTTTTCGGCAATCCGGTTCTGCGCGATGTCCAGCGCCGCGATCGGCGGATGCAGCGGTGCGCAGGCCTCGATCTGGTGCAGCGGACCGACCGGCACATTTTCAAACTCAAAAGTGATCACGTCGCAGCTCTCGGCGAAGCGCGTCAGCGCGGCGATATCGTCATCCTGCGCGCAGGTGAACTCGGCGGCGACTTCGGCCGCCACGCTATTGCCATTGGGGGCATAGATATGACAGCGATAGCCGAGCTGCGCCGCCGCAACGCTTAGCATCCGGCCGAGCTGGCCGCCGCCCAATATGCCGATGGTTGATCCGGGAGGAAGTGTTTTCATAGGATCTGGTTATTCAGGCTGGTCGGCCACGGCGTCCGTCTGCGCCGCGCGCCAGGCGTCCAGCCGTTCGGCCAAAGCCAGATCAGAATTGGCGAGGATCGCTGCAGCCAGCAAGGCCGCGTTCTTGGCGCCCGCTTCGCCGATTGCCAGCGTACCGACCGGGATACCCGCTGGCATCTGCGCGATCGAAAGCAGGCTGTCGATGCCGCTCAAAGCCTTGGACTGGATTGGCACGCCGAGTACCGGAATCCGGGTCATCGATGCGGCCATGCCGGGCAGATGGGCCGCGCCGCCCGCACCCGCGATGATCACTTTCAGTCCGCGCTCTGCCGCTGAAGTCGCATAGTCATAGAGGCGGCCGGGCGTGCGGTGGGCCGACACAATCTTCGCTTCATGGGATATGCCGAGTTTATTCAGAATGTCGCTCGCGAGCTGCATCGTGGGCCAGTCGGACTGGCTGCCCATGATTATTCCAACCGGAGGAGGTGCTTCGACCATTTTTGCCCCTGACAAATGCTGCGGAAGCAATGCGGTTTAGTCGGGAATGGATGCGGACGCAATGACACATATGGGAGTTCTAAATTTTGCTGCTGACAAGTTATCGCCCATCAATTGCGACGCGCAACTAGGTTCTGTTGACAAAGGGGATTCCCAAACGGCGTAGTTTATGATTCAGGGTAGCTTTTGAGGAGGCTGCCGTGATCCGGGGTTTGATGAGTGATGAGGAATGGGCTTGCCTGGAGCCATTTGTGA
>Ga0210025_1000864_pt1 | contig 36053 bp, 23 predicted proteins | sample CryGeyme20150102_FD_183989 | JGI IMG/M metagenome (GOLD analysis project Ga0210025, IMG submission 183989) | Groundwater microbial communities from Crystal Geyser aquifers in Utah, USA - Crystal Geyser metaG 2015-0102 (SPAdes) (version 2) | ecosystem: Environmental > Aquatic > Deep subsurface >... | reverse complement strand
CCACCAAGCGATGAGAGGCTCGAACGGGTCTGTTGTTCGACCCCTAAATTCAGCGATGCAAGGCCTCCACTCGAATTACTGCCAGAATTTGGAATACCACCAGGCGAAGGGGGCGACGAAGGTGGACCAACAGCTGAAACGGCGCGAGCTGCATGCGCATTTTGCTTGATTTTCGCGGACGGGTTTCGCGAAGAGGCTTTTTGCGGTTTGGGAAAATTGGGCATGCTCAATGCGTCGAGTGCAGGGGCTGCTGATTTGTTCGATGGTTTGCTGGCCCGCTTCAATGGTGTCAAAGGTGTGAGCGTGGTACCAGCATGTGAAGGAGCATTCACACCACCTGACACAGAATAAACTCCAGCCACGACCGATGCTGCCGAAACAGGTGGAGCAGCGGCTTCTGTACGGGAAGCCGTTGCCGGAACGGAAGCTTTGAAAATTCCACCGACTGATGCAGCACGATGCAAGGGTTTTGCCGTGGCTTGCGGAGCTGCCGCCGTAGCCGCGGGCATACCTGCTCCTGTACTGTTCGCCCGTGCCATTCCCTTGGGAGCTGGTATAAGCACGGAAGGAGCCTTTTGTGGCTCGTCGAATTCGGGCACGGGAAAAACGGGGTTTGTAGCGGCTTTCCCTGTACCTGATGGCCCGCCTCCACCAATTCTACGGCGAGGTACCGAGCCAGGACCTCCTTGCGCACTAGCGAGCGCTTGTTCTACAATTTGTTGTTGACGAGCCAAGACATCGCGACCACTTGTGACGTAACCAGCTTGAATTTCTTGTTTGGTAAATGTATCCTCGACGGCCCCCATTTCGTGCAGGTAGGTACACTCAGGATTGCTGCAACGAACATGCTTGATAAAAGCTGAGCAATACTTGGAAGTTCCGTACGAGGCTCGAATGGTACGGTTCTCGAGATAAAAACCATCCACCGACAAGATGCAGGCTAGTGTATCCTCCTTTTTGTGATTTAAGTTTTGATTCCGTTCATAATAAAAAAGGTTAGTGTAAGGCCACATCACATGTACTATATTTGTCCAAATAAATGGAAAGCAGGTCGCAACAATTAAAGACGCCATCCAAACTAGAGATCACCACACAACACTACACATTGTACGTACCTTGTGCACAAAGGTTACATAGGCCGAACAGCTCGCACGACGCGGATCCCCATTGCTGATTTGACTCCGATTAATGACAATCTTGGCAATCCTTCCGTACTGACCAAAGTAATCCGGCTTTCGCAACTGTTCTTCGGTGGAAATAGAAGGTGGCAATCCTACGCAATAGACCAGATTTCTCCGAATGACTCGCATATTGGCCAACAACGATCGATCTTTGGGTATATCCATAATGCCTGTTGATTGTTCCCCGGTCCCATCCGGATTGATTGGCTTACCACCAGAATACATGAGACTCGCGGGTACTGTGGCCAATTCGACTCCGTTTTGGTGCTGCTGTTTCTCCTTTTCTCGTTCCCGTTTCGCCGCTGCTTCTTTTTCCTTGTTGGCTTTGAGTACTTCTTGAACATCCACGGCACTGAATTCGTGCGGATCGTCGCCGTAGGGTGTGCGACATGCCGGACAAAGGCCTGATTCTGTCTCTCGAATGCGATGCCAACACCACATACATACTTGATATCCACATTTACAGGGAAAGAATTGTTGATCTGAAATATCCAGTTCTTCGCAACAGAGGGGGCATACAGACTGCATGTGAAAAAAAAATCGTGTGATTTGTTGTCAATTTGAATTTTGTAGGAGCGTAGTATTTTAAGAAATATTTTTGGGGTGCGGCAATTATGGCATAATGTTGATTGTCGATTGGTCCAGCGTCCAGCAAACCAGCGGAGGATAAAATAAGAAGAAGAAAGACGAAGTAGGTACGAGCAGTAGAAGACAGTAGGTGAGATACCATTCACAATGATTTACATTGCAATACATCCATCCATTCATCCATCCATCCATCCATCCAGGATGGGAGAGAGAGAAAAACTAAACTGTGCCAGCTAATGCAACACGTAGCAAATTCCCGCCGCCGTGCCCCCATGGTCTGTTGGTTTGTTATAAGGAATGCGCAACGATTGTTTCTTCCACTGTTTGATAACAGTGATTAGAAACCAATGCGCTTTTGTTGGTGGTGGCTTTTGTGTTTGTTGCATCCATCATAATCGATCGTATTTTTTCCCCTCGTCCTGTGCATCGCCACGTAGAATTCAGTACTGAAATCTACGAGTGGTTTGGCAACTTTTTTGCTGTATTTGTCCCCTTCTCATGAACAACCGAAGCAGTATATAAACACAAACAACACACCAAGCAACAGCATCTACTTACATCGTCCATGGCTGTTTTCTTTTTGTTTTGTCGTTATTTGTTATTGTGAGTGATGAGTTTGTTCATACAATGGTTTCCAAAGGACCTTTCTCAATTATGATGATGTTGTAATTTTCTTCGAGTTGTTTTTTGTTGGTTTCCAGAGGTTGTAAAATGTGGCGCTTTTTTCAATTTTTTTCGAGTACTCTACGAAATAGTGAACAATTAGGGCAAAATTATCAAAAATCTGCGAAAAATGCTAAATTCTAGTTCCAAGAAGAAGAAGTGATCGCACCTCGCGTGACCGCAAAGTCCGACCAAGGCGACATACTGCTGTGGTAGTAGAGTACGCGAGTACAGTACTAGAGTACTACGGTAGCTAGCACTCGTCCTACTAGTAGACTACTAGTAGTACAACAAAGGATTGTTGGGAAAAAATCATACACACAAAACCCCCTCTAAAAAAATACGGAATCATATGAACAACATACACAATTCAATCTGTAGTAGTGGTGGTAGGTACATGATTTGCTTTGCGACACATGCAATAATCAAGCTAGCCGACTAAACAACAAGTACACACACACACACACACTACTATAGTATGATAGACAATCCACATGTACACCGCGCACGTACACATACACATTCCCACAATGACAGAGACAATGACAGTGGCAAAATACACAGCCGTTCCCACAACAACCTACGGCGGCGGCTGATTACCTTGGTTGGGATAAAAGCCAGATACTGCTGGCACTATCTTTCACAACCAACCGTCAATATTCCCTTATCTTGGTTTGGAATAGTATCGGTACCACTATTGATTTACGGTGAAATACCGATGGAATCTCCAGGTGGAGTCTTTGCAGCATGGAGGAATGCCTGGGATGGAACCTTGCATGTTTCCGTCTATCTCGTTCTCGTCGCGACCTTTTTTGGCGCCTGTTATATCGTCTACTACGTCAAACCAACAGCGATTACTACTACTACAAAAAATAACAACCAAAGCAACAACACGACCGGTAGCGGCAGTGGCAGTGGCAGTGGCATCGGCAGTGGCATCGAACCAACCGAACAGATTCCTTCCTACAGTACGAATCCAAGGCATGTCCAGCCATCCAAGAATAGAACCATTGTTATCCGCGGACGCACCATTCCTTTGGATAGACTGAAACAAAACATTATCCAACTCCTTTTTAAAACACCGTTTGGAATATCCTTATGCATAATTCTCTTCTTTATCCAATCGTCTAGTTTTGCCAGTCTCCAACAAGTTGTACGACCCGGATGGTTGTGGAATCCATTTCTTATTTTGACGAGATTTCGAGTGGTATTGCCTCAAGAACTCAAACCGGCCTTGAAGGGTGTATGTCTCGACTATCAATTCCAGGAATTCCGTACCGACAAAACATTCAGCAGCAATAGTAATCGCAATCCACTTTGCTTGGACGAAGCCGCATGGAGCACTTTAAGTGTCGGTGCTCTCTCTAGCTACAATCCAGAGCACGTTGAAGTAGTGTTAAAGGGCATAAACTATCTTCAAAACGAATCGGGTGGTATAATTGTGAGTGTCATGGGACGGGATGTCAATGAACATATCGATTCCCTGCGCGCCAATGTCGAGAGTTTGGTGCCCTTCATCTCCAATTTATCCGTGGCCATTTTTGAAAATGATAGCATCGATGGTTCTCGCGAACACTTCCTGCAGTGGCAACAGGAATCTGACAAAGAATACACGGTTGATTTGATCGATTGTCCCATTGCCGTCAATTGTAAATTTGGACACAAGGAACGGTACGATTTGGTGGAGGACTTTTGGACGAGCAGTACGATTGGTGAAATGCACCTCTTCCGACAACGCGTCCTCGATTACATCACATCCAGTCCTTCCTACAAGGATTACAGTCACATTCTGCAACTTGATTTGGATATTGGCGTGTCTATTTCTCCTCTTGGAATCCTTCATTCTCTGGGCTACGTCCAAGATAAATCCATTGTTAGTTCCTGCAGACAATCCTGGCCCGGCGGTCTGGGAACGCTTGCCCCTCCGTACGATTTCAATGCCTTCGAATCCTTGCCCACGAAAGAGACATTACGATTAAAGAGTTGGCATGAAGTGTTTTGTGGTATCATGCCTCCCAACGACCGGTGGCAGTTTGTTTGTCAAGCTGCAACCCCCATGAAGTTCATTCAAATTATATCCTTGGACCGTGCCAATGAGTATCCCTATCCAGTGGAATCAGCATACAATGGCGCAGCGCTGTACCCCCTTAAACTAATAAGGGAAACGAATCCAAAATACGAGGCTGGTAAATACGGCCAAACCTGTGAACATGTCAGCTTTCACCGAGCCATGAAACAACCCATGTTTGTAAATCCAAAATGGGACATGCACATGAGTCCGACGCATCCTGGGGGACCAAAAGGAGAAAAGGCCATGCGATTTATGCGACACTATGGCTCGCTTCCAGCAGTTGCCATTACCATGGCTCTGCAAAATGTGATTCCACTCGCTGTATTGGTTTTGTCCGCCATGACGATCAGCATTTTTTTCTTGTGTAAATTCCAAGCTTTCTGGGTCGAGGCCCAGTATCCCTTGTTTTCAATGCTTCAACAAGCTTTCTGGAACAAGGTACTCTCTGTACGCCCCAAGAGGCCAGTCAACCTGCGAGGTACTATCGGCGCCTTACGTCATTCTGGACCGCCTAAGAACATATCGGCTGATCTGAAAATTGTCTAAACAAGAATCTGCTGAAACATGCTGTTGTCGCAAAAAACAAAAATGTTTGAATTATCTCTTGCCACTGTCATCATAGCTATCAAAGAAATTCTTGGGGGTGCCTTGACAGACATGGCAGATACCAGATGCGAGTAGCCATGTCGGGGTAAGCCTTTACGCATGCCATTTACGTGCATCAATGAGGTGTAATGATCCTTTTGCCTATGTCTAGCTGGGGGGCTGCCATTTTCTACGAGACGCTTTTCAATAGTCGAGGAGGCATAGAGGTCTTGGTAAGACACTGATCCAATGTTGGTTACTTTCACAGAGGCGAGCCTGCAATGAACGCGTACATACTACATGGTAAAGTTTCTCATAGAATGATATGATGGAGTAATGATACTCATTTAGCCACGAGTTGGAAGTTTGTACAAAGCACTTCGTTCCTGCACCAGCATTCTCTGCTCATTCATAAGCAGTCGTACAGATTCCATTGCTTCTTCTATTGGGACAGACTTCGAATCGCTTCTGCTACAAGTGCTTGTTCTACTACGTGAAGGCGTGCGAGATCTCCCCCATCTATCCTTTTTCTGCGGCATACTCGGAAAGAAGCTATCGAGTACCTTGTCCAAATGCTGGCCGTGCAATCTATCAACTGCTTGCTGATACAAATTCAAAGCCTCATGGGTTTCTTCAATTGTTCCGTAGGCGACTGTGAAATCTTCTGTAATTCCCGCCATAAGAGGGCCCATGGCCGAAGTGGAAACTTTTCCTCCTCCGACACTGGCATTAGTCATTTGAGTCGCCTGGGAATCCAACAGAACCGACGGACCCTGTTGGCCTTGAGTTTTAGGCATGGTAGCACCACCATCCGAGACAGCCGAATCTGAAAGTGAGAATATTCCTTCTTTGGTCGATGCCGTTCTTTTAGTCCGCAAAGAAGAAGGGACAAGCGGATGTTCTTGTACTACATGGTCAGGAGCATACACCGAGAGGGGCATATCCAAAATGGTTTCCACGGAGGTAAGTCCGGCCAGACTTCGTACCAAAGCATCCCGTCGACGCTTCATTTTACGAACCAAGTGATTATCCTCGAGCATCGCTTTCGCTGCAGCAATTGTACTACCGATGTCGTCGTCGTCGTTGTTGTTGTTCCATTTGGCTTTTTTGGAAGAAGAATGATGATGAGCTTTCACCGTGGACGAAGAGCCAGACGAAGCCAATGTACCGCCGTGATGTCCATATGGCTGTGGATATTGACCTGGCTCTCCACTGCTGGTCGGCGCACTGCTAGAAGGCGACCATGCAGCTACCATACCAGCTGATGATTCGAACGCATTAGAAATCAATTGTCCCAATACTGCTTCTAGCTTGGACAAAGCTTGGACGGCACCCGCAAACGATTCCTTCATGGTTGTAGCATCGGAATCCGATGATGCTTCTGCAACCATAGCAGCAACCGATCCTTCTACGTTGGCCGAGAATGGAAAAATTCGAAACAAACAGCAGGGAAATACCAAAATCAAACAAGGTGGCAACATTTTTGCGGTTGTATCGTTGCTATTTTTCTCCTTTGTTTGTTTTTCATTCTCTGTTGTTCCTGGTGAAATTACTCGAACGTCCAAAATTTGTTTGCAGTCCACCTGAAAAACAGTACCTTCCATTTTAAAATACAGAAACATAGGCTGCGGTTCTTGTGCCGCGTGTCTGTACCCCAAATATGCTGTTTTGGGTGGCATGGACGATGACTTTTTGCGGGAAGAGGAGGAAGTCTTCGTATGATCATCCACTCCTGGAAACAAGGCTCGAGCTTCCAAGACCGAAGGAGGATCATCTTGACTTAGGTTACGGTGTTGGTTATCACCCTCTTCTGCAATCGTACTGGATGATGATTCCACAGCCACGAGAATCTCTGTCATGGTAGGATCAAAGGCACTATGAATAGTATTGTTGCTGATATTGGTTTTAGCAGTATCTTTCGTATTACAAGAAGGCCGCCCGAAAAAAGCAGGCTGCATATTCGTGACAGCTGTATTAGTACCACCATCATCCTCCGTAACAGCAGCGGTATTGATATTGGCAACCTCCACAGAGACATGGAATTTGTAAGATTTTTGATGTTGTGGTGTGGCCATATCCAACAACACTTCCGTTTTGGTGGTAGGTTGCCTTAAAGTATTACTGGTGTTGTTGTTGTTGTTGTTGTTGTTGTTGTTGTTGTTGTTGTTGTTGTTGTTGTTGTTGTTGTTGCTGCTGCTATTGTTGGGGCGGCGGGGAGGCCAAGCCGTAGACGGACAAGGCAACAAAAAGGGCATGGAAGAGAGGAAACTTGGTCGGTCCATTTTCAGTTACTGTATTATTATTTATATTTATTCCACTGATGGAAATTGGAAGTACAATTATTGAATTTTTTTCTGTGTTCATGAAAGATGAAAGTATGAATAATTGCAACTTGCAACCCTCCATGCTGCGATGCTGCTGCTGCTCCTGCTGCTGCTGTTTTCGAAACTTGATGCCAGCATTGTGTTCACGAGAGCGAGCCGAACGCATGGTTCGCGTGCAAACAAATATCATTATCCTTAACTTGGATTTTAAGAATTCCTCACTTTTCTCTCGGTCGTTCTTCTCTGCGTCATCTTTAAAAATTTTACCGCCCCACAATCGTAAATTATTTTTGAATTGCTGTCGTGCACTTGCTTGCTACGATTAGCTATTTTGTCGGTACCTGGTACTTGGTACTACTAGCTACCAGTGGTACTACTCCAGAGTACCAGGTAGTAGAGAGTGACTGCTACTAGTACCGCAGCACCAGGGTACCAGGGTAGTAGCTAGTACTAGTAGTACTACCTGGTAATACTAGCTAGTGTAAATAAATACTGTACGATTAGTAGACCTACTACTGTAGTAGCTACTAGTAGTAGCTAGTCTCTACTAGCTAGTAGTACTCAGTAGTTTTATAACATCAATCTATCATCAAAGGAAGCCAATATTAGTACTACTAGATTACTCCGTAGCTCGTCACAATCACAGGCGACTGCGACCTCAAATAATTGAATACTCTATATATTGCAAAAAAAATGATTCGCGCTACGACTCTGCGTTCACCTCGAGCGGTACGAACACTCATGGGCTATCGCGTACATGAGAAGACTGCGACGTTATTATATCCTTCCAATCAAAGAACGCTTCCCATCATCTTCACTGCCTCGGCTCAATATTCTACCTCGACGCCGACTACTGCTGCTGCTGCTGCTGCTGCGGCTTCATCATCACTGCTACCCGAACGTAATTTATGGGATACAATTTATTCGGGTACCAAAGGTATTGTAACATTGGTGACAAGTGAAGATGCAAGACAAAAGTTTTTGGACATTGTCGGTGTCGGATCATCGGCTGTCATTAACGCCGAAGTGCTCAAGCAGGCTCGATTTGGCAACATGCTAACCTTGGCACTGTTTCATGATTTGCAAGATCCATTGTTTCAAAAGTACGGCTTTGATGCTAGCGATTTCTTGGAAGGTGTTCGACCGGCCCTGAAGAATTGTCACGACACGATTGGAAAATTGAAAAACGAATTTCCAGAAATTCAATCCAAAGAAGAACGCAATGAAAAATTGTTGCAACAGATGCATCAAATGATTACGTTAACGGCAGTATCAAGAAAGGCTGATAATGATGCCGATGGTGATGATAGCGGTTTTCCAAAAATAGACAATGCTTGGACAGAACAGGCTCAAAAGGATCCCAATTCTTTGGCTGGACAGCTTAGCAAAATGGTGTCTCAAAAATTATTCGATGAAATATATTTAACGTCAGAATTGGAGGCTCTCACAATCGATTACGAAGTTGACTCCACATCCATCACCAATGTTGCCTTATTGAGTGCCCGTGCCATGGAAATGAACGATAACGACGACGACGACGGTGATTTTTACGATGGAATAGAAGCCGTACCTGCGGAACCAGAAGCAAAGTCCAAGGACGAGGAAATCTCGACAGCCATACAAGATGAGGAAGCGACTATGAAAGTAACCTCTGAGGAAACTGCAACACCTGAAAAGAAGGAGAAAGAGGAACCAGTGGCGTCGGAAGCAATTTCTGATGAAACGCTTAATGCCATGGTGGCAGAACAGGCGACTCGATCCGATGGAAAGCCATCAGAAGGAAAAAGCAAGACCTTTCTAGAACGAAAGAGGGAAATGGAAGAACAGGCAAGAATTGAAGCGGAAAGAGACAGTACAGATGCCGCGGTAAAAATGGAGGCAACACGAGAAGGAGCAACCATGGCGACACAGGATTCTTCTTCTTCTGAATCAACCACAAAAGAAGAAGAAAAAGACGAAGTCGTGTCCAAGGCAACCAATAATACACCTATCGAAAAGCAATCTACCAACAATCGAGATAAGACACCGGTTGCAGCACAGATTGAAGTTCTGTACGAACTAAACCAAAAAACGAAATTCAAGGATGCCATTATCAAAGAACACCAGGAAGATGACGATGAAAGGGTAAAAAAAATGTTGACTGCCATGCCGAGGAATGAAATGCAAATCTTGATAGGAACCTTTGAGGGATGGCTGAACGGCGGACCAGATGGAGCCTTGCAATGGAGGATTACACATTTGCGATCACCGAAGTCGGAATTTCCCGGGTTGACATAGCAAATGTAATAGACAGTGGAATTTGTCTTCTCTAAATTAATAGCGTTTTTACGACTGAAGAATGGTTTGACAGTATCTCACTCGCCGCTTCGTTTATCATAAACTTATGTTTCGAGGTGGATCTTGTTCGGCCTATGAGATCGCCTTGGGACGTACAATACATACATGTTCTATAACAATAGACGCACTTTGGTGTGCCCAATCCTTCTTACAGCGAACGCTGTCGCAGTTTCTGCGACTCTTCCTGCAGAGAGTGAAGATGTGCCGCTTCGAAGGATGTTTCGAGCAGGGCAGACGCTTCATCCTCCTCTTGCTCCTGTCGACGGCGTTCTAAAGCTCCGCCAGCACTAGCACGCCTCCTCCTGGTGCCCTTCTTACCAGACACTGCGGTAGACGAAAAGCTATCTCGAGCTACCGGGAAGTATCCTTCGGCAGGCTCCTGCTTCAAAAAGACGCGACTGGGAACGACGGTTCTATATCGTCTTCTATCTACTGGCTTTATACCCGACGAAGACGCAGAAGATGATGACAAATTCGATCGATTGAGCAGCGCCGTCGATGGAGTAGCTGCCGCTACATTCACTTTTTGTGCCGAGCGTGCGTATTGCTGGTGTGATATGGTACTGGTTTGCATTTGTCGTTTGTAAGAGGAAGAGGACGATGAAACATTATGTTGTCCCCCAGAGGATGAATCATTCTGAATGGTGGAGATATCGTCCACGGAAGGCTGGATGGGACTTGCCAGATCAGGGGATGGAAACGATTGATTCAGATTGTTGGTGTGTCGACGACGTTGCGGAGAGGACAGGTCAACGCTGTCATCACCAGCAGCAGGTAAGGCATACTCTTGAAAAAAATCCATGAGTGTATGTGTTGGTGGTGAAAGAGTCGTGGTTTGTCTAGTCAAGCGGTCTTGTTTTGCCAAGGCCACCAGTCCGGCATTTTGAGCCACCTCGGAAAAGATGGCGGCGTCCTTGGAGCGCTCGGAGATATGCCGTTGTTTCGTGCGGTAGCCGGAAACGGGACAAGAATTTTGCTTTATCAGCACTGGACGACCGTCTTTTGTACGTGGCGATGGAGATCGCTGAACTGTCCTTGCTGCTGGCAGTGACGACCAAGATGTCTCTTGTCGCGTGGGATGGAATGGTTCCTGGTAGGTAGTCAGACGGCTTTGTTGTGGAGGAGTCGGCGGAGGTGATGGTTCATCTAAAAATGGAGCGTTGTCTTGTTCGTCCCACGATGAAAAAACGTGTTCTTGCTCGCCAACATTAGGTCGTTGTTGTTGTTCCTGTTGTAGAAATGATGACGATTGTGGAGGATACGCTTCAAAGGATGTATCTGGCTGGAATGATGTGTCCGGTGAGGCAGCGTATCCACTGATTCGGGAAACATCAGCCTCTGTCGTTGCTACAATAAATGAGGCGAAGCTACGATCCAGTGGATTGTTAGGGGTTGGCGAAGACATTTGACTCGCATTCGAGGAAGACGGTGGTCGTCCTCCTCCTGGTATATGTCCCGTTGTCAGGGCCCGGAACAGGTGAGCCATGGGAATGTCTCCGGTGTGATCGGATCCGCAAATGGTAGATTCTTCCAATATGGAAGGTGGTGATTGGGGTGCTGCTGCGTAGTCCAAGTTTCGTTGAGTCGCTTCCAGTTCGGCTACCGCTGCAAAATTGCGTTCGGGTGTTCGCAACTGATAGACCCTGGAGCTATTGAAATACGAGGATGACGACTTGCTACTTTTGCTTTGATTGTCGTGATCCGTGAGGAACACATCTTTGTGATGATCCCAAGGAAATAGGGATATTGGATGTCTTGCTGCTGCTACTGCTGCAGTGGTGGGACAAGCCGAAAAAGTGTCACTGCTGGTAGCTTTCTTATCTGGCGGAGCCTGTTCGATTTCAACTTTGGGAGCCACTTCAATCGCTTCCGATCCTTCAATGTCTCCCGACGATACTGAAACTACAGTATTGTTGACATCCATTGATTGATTCAAGGACGGAGCTGGGGAAGATGACGTTAACGGAAAGAATGTTTGAGTAGTGGAGTCCAGTAAATGATCCCAAATGGCGTCCAGTGGATTGCGTGGGGGTGTCATTGATCTAGTCGTCTGCTTTGGATTGTTGGTAATGCTGTTGCTGTTGCGGTTGTTGCTATCATCGGAATTGCCGTCCAATCCAAACTTTGAAACGTGTCTCAAATGTTCATTGAGGGCAGCTCTAGCTCCAATGGAAAGGTTGAGAGCAGATGATGATACACAACTCGACGATCCTCCCGTGGAAGAAGACGCACGTGATTGATTCAGATTTTCCTTGTCGACTTTATCTTCTTTGTTGCTGCTACTGTGATTATTGGGAGATCCAGTCGAAGAAGACGCGGGAAAGACAAATACTCCTCCTTCGTCTTCTTCTTTTTCTGCCTCTTCTTGCAGAGCCATGGCCCGATCAAAGCCAGGAAAATGCTGCCGTACTCGTTTCGAATCAGGTTGCAATCGATGACGAAAAGGATTAATCATTCTTGTCTGCGTCTGTTGGAGGATTGTTGGACTGAGATCTGTGGACTGCTTCGGATGTTCTTTTTGCTCGTCCTGTCCTCCAGGGAAAATATCTTCCCCCGGCAAGGAAGATCGCTTGGGAGTCTTTGATGACATGCCAATCGCCAACGCTGGCCAGGAGCTGGTAGTAGTCTAGTAGCCGATTGAGATTGAGATGATCAAATTCCTTTTGTAGATAGATTAGCATGTACTGTACGAGATGGAGGAAGCAGCGCGATAAAGCATTGTTACCTCACAGATGGAGTGCTTCTCGTGGCGCTATCTTGCGCGTGAATTGACAAAATGTGGCGCCAAAGGAAGAAATTCAAAAAATCGTAATAGAGCCGATTCTTGTGTGACAAACGCGAGCCATGCTTAAGAACCAATGGAACGCTAGCCTTAACACTGTGGACTGAACGAAGATTCTTGGTACTACTAGTAGTACCAGTAACACTGGCAGACTTGTACTACTAGTAGTAGCTATTAGTAGTACTAGTAGCTACGACTACTAGTAGAGTACTCTACTAGTCTATTTTAGTAGACTAGTGGTAGCAGAAGATAGTCTTCTCCGTTTTATTATTTCGATTTTTCCACATTCCTTTGAAACTCATCACAAAACCCTACTGTTCCGTGTTTTCTAGCGAGTAGTTCTAGTTGACTAGTCAAAAATAATCAGAAGACGAAACTCTTTTCTGTTTGCCTGCTTTATCAAAGAAAAAATACGACATTTCAGACAAACCATTTGATAGTTTGTTAACCTTTTCCACTATTATTTCATTGTACTCAGTGTGTGAGAAGTCAGGCAACTCCCATTAGCTTATTAGCTTACACTCTCGTTGCTCAACCACAGCGTGCCTCCCCGCCCCCACACAAAAAAACATCCGGCAATTTGTAACTCCATGTAGCTCAGTACCTTTGGTTGGTAGACCCTAAAGTTACAGCGCTCCAAATCATTCGTCAGCGATAAGCGTTAGCTATGTTTGATCTGGAGATTGCTGCAGTCAAACTTCTGGAGGTCGAAATCACTTTTTTTTCGGAGGTCTCTCCTGTACTTGAATCTACTATTCGTTCCGTCCCACATTAACGCTAACCCCAATTATGTTATTGTTACTGTTGCTTGGTACGTCACTGAAGAATCAGCTGCTGGATGGAGTTCGAAATGCGGAAGTAGCCTACTAGTAGTCTACTGCAGCATCATAAGCGAGCAGTCACAATGAAGAAGGCAACATACAACATCATCAATACTCCCGAGTAAATACCACAACGAGCCCTATCTTAACCAAAAGCAACACCATGCAGAGTTTATCCAAGGCGCTCGTCCAGAATATCCAGAAAGTCGGAGGTAAATCAGCTTCATTTCGTAGTTTCACTAATACGAATCTTTCCACAGCTCGATTCTTGACCAGCGGCACGTCCTATAACAACGACCAATTATTATCGGCATTTCCCGTTTCTCTCGCAGCGACGAACATTCAATCAATCAGTAGTAGTATTCAAGCGAGAAATTTCCATGCAACTACTGTACATACCTCGGCCGAACGAAAAAGACGTCGTCGCCGAGGTGGTGATGGAGCTGTCGAGGACTCCAACAGTGATGGCTCGTTTTCTCCTTCCACTGACCTCTTGGCCGTGACGAATCCCGATGAATTCCAAGTGATAGGAGAGTATACCCTCCAACGAATTGAAACAGCTATCGATCCCATGAGGGCTGTCAATGATCCTTTCCGGGTCAAACGATCCCCTGATAAGAAAATCCTCACTATTGAAGTCGATCCCAAATGGGGTTCTTACGTGATTGAATTGGACGATCGAGAAATGCGTCTTACGCTCTCTTCGCCCGTCAGTGGTGCTCATACCTATTTTTATTCCAAGAAAAAGGAAGCGTGGATCGATACGATTGATCTTCATTCATTTGAAGGAATTCTGGTTCGAGATCTCATTCGACACTGCCAAGGAGTGCCGAAATTATAGTATTATGATTTGAATATATTATATCATCGCAGGAGCTGGAGCGCTGGTTTGGCTTTGGCAACCAGTGATGGATCAAGAAATGCTATACAAAAAAATGAACAATTATTACTTGGTCCTACAGGAAGATATTGAATATATAGAACTGGATGGCCCAGAAACGATACCTTTTTCAGGTAGAATATTTGCGCGGGTGTGCGGAGTATCATAGTTCAGTTGAGAACATATTATTATTATAGCAATGGAATAGATCTAGTAGACTATCATCTTGTCGCTACGGAAATCAACCAAACACTCTAAAAAGTTTCGATGCTATCGTAGGTCAACAACGGCCAGAAAAATGGAGTAACCGCTACTCTGCTGCCATTCACGACCCGTCGTGCTCACAGTTCGCGCGCCAATTTTCATCCCGATGCTACTGCATCATTCCCTTTCCCTTCCTTCCAAAGTAATGAAAAATGATCACCCACTTGTTTTATACCAAATGTCAATGCAGAGCCCAATCGATTGGCGGCGGTTGTAGCCCTGCCATCTGTACTCGAGACGGGTACAACTTGATCGTAATGTAATGTTCGGTGCAGATTGCCAGCATCAGAGGCTCGAAGCAGAACTAAATCACTAGTGTTGACAGGATTTCCAAACCATCTCGGACACTGAGGTTTAACAATCAACGCCTCGCCTTGATGGATTGGCTTTGCTTCTGCAGATCCTTTTTGCTTTCCATCAGCAGACCCCCATTCTCCTGACCCGCATAAAACATAGTACACTTCCAGCCCACTGGCGTTTTTCGTGGTAAGCCAGTGTTGGGGCGGAATGGTGATTGTCGTCACCCACAGTGATGATGTCAATGAAATATCTGTGGATATCAAGGTTGCCAAAAAATGCATGTTGTCTGTCTTGCTTTTCACATCACCTTGTCGTCGTTGCTCTGAGACATAATTGAGTACAGAAAAGCTTATTCCTGGTGAAGGAGAACTTGCGCTCGTAGACGAATGTAAATTTGGTTGAAACCACCGTATTATTCGCAGTCGTAATTTGTCGTGGATTCTACTGCACCTTAACTCGTAGCCGATAATCCAGGAAAATCCCATACCCATCACTGCAGGAAAAAGAAAGAAAAAAGCTCGAAATGGTGAGAGAAGAGATACCAGGCGACGAAAGCAATTAATCTGCGATGCAACAAAAATCGCATGACAAAAGAGAATGCTCACAAATACCAAAGAACAAGGCGCTGTCACTTGTACGCATGCTTCCCAAAAGATTTCCAAAGGACCAGAGAGTGTCAGTGTCAGTGGGCTTAGTGCTTCCCTTTTTTGTCTGAGGAGGAAACAGAGTAGAAACCCCGATTACGGCAACAGAGGCAATTAGTGGTAGTGTCATTTTTGGTTGATTTTATGTAAATGCATCGACCGAAACTTCGGTTTTAGTGTGGTTTTGATTTATTTGCGATTTGTGATTTGTGATGATGTTGTGATGATGTACTGGTATGTGCGAATTGGTTTTCATTTCGAATTTTCGCTTTTGTCTGTACTCGAACCCTATCGGAGCTTTTGGTCTGCAAATACATGTCGCAAGGACCGACAAAAAGGGAATAGGGCAGTCAGCCGTAACCAACACAAAACACAACCGACATAGATTATGTTTCTACAAAATCTATTTTACAAGAATTGTATTGTATCGCACCCAAAAATTCAGATCTCTGGGAAAATTTGCGGTCATAACTATCATAGCTTGGAAGCTAGCCCCGCATATGAAAAACTCAAAGTCGCCAGTATAAGAAATCTAGAAATAACCCGCAGCTTCTGCAAGTGCCACAAACATAAAGTATAAACCCTTTCGTGTATCTGTCTCTAGTTGTTGAGGATTTTTCTCGTACATGGGAATCTTTTCCTTTTCGACCATTCCTTCCTCGACCATTAATCGCAATGCTCGTTCCGGGTCTTGGAAGAGTGTATCCAGTAATTTGAGTTCTTCGTAAGCTTGTAGCAAACCTCTGACAAGTTCAACTTTTTCACTACCGGCTGTGGCTTCGAATTCTTTCGGGTTTGCCGCCTTCATTTCTGCGAGCATTGTTTTTGTATTTGCGTCCTTCTTTGCAGCATCGATTATTGTTGCAATATCAACGGCATCCTGCTGGTCCATACTGGTATCTACAGTGACCAAAGATTCTGCGACGGCCAGAACCTCGTCCGGTAGTCTGACTCGTCCATCAGCACCAACCTCGGCTTCAGCGTCTTTTGGGACTCCAAATTGAGCATTGATCCTACACTGAGGATAAGAAGAGAGTTGTATCAAAAATCCTATCACCAGTAATAAACAAGAACGTTGACAGGCGGGTCGAATCATTTTGGGGTAGTGACGCAATGATTATGTGGCGACTGGCTAAACTTCAGGTTTGTTGACTTCTGAAAGAGAGTGCTGTAAACATTGCTTTTTACTAGTAGTACCACAATAAATGATGGATGGATGACAATGGGATGGCTGATGAATGGCTTTCAAGATATTGGAGATTTCGTTACGCTAAGTACGTAGGTATCTACAGTAAGGTTGAGGTGAATAATAAACAGTCAGTCGTGCATATCCATGCATGATGAATCATTCAGCCATTCAGCAACAAAAGAAGATGGACAACTATTGATGATATTCGACTTTCCCTTGTATGGTACATTTACATAGTACTTTTAAACCATGAAACGACAGGACAAACAAGAGAAGCAGCAGCACCATTTTGTGTACCAAGCTACCCCGGACCTGGGAATCAAGCATACCATCGGAATTACATCATCGGGTCGAGCAGTCTCGTGGGGAAAGAATAATTTTGGTCAACTGGGACGGACAGCATCTGATAAAAAACAAAAAGAAGAAGATGCCCAAGCTGTCGAATGTGAGTCATCAAATTGTCCCCTCTTTGTAAAGGCATTTGTGGGCGGCGCTTCTGATACGGGACACTCGGCGCTTTTGGACCAACAGGGCTACTTGTGGTTTGCGGGATGCGATCGATGGCAACAATTGGGACTGGGATCGACAGCAGGAGGATCCTCTGGTTATACGTGGAACCAGGGAAGAATTTGGAGGAATCAATTTGTGCGAAATGATTTTTTGCACCAGGCCGTCGTGCGGCAAGGTGAAAATGATATTCGGGATGTGGCCTTGGGCGGAGACCATTCCGTCGTTTTGATGAGCAATCGAAAAGACGTCTACGTCTTTGGTAAAGGAGGAGACGGTCAATTGGGCGTGGATGGAAAACCTTTCGTATCCGCTCCAACCAAACCTAAAGTGCTGTCTTTGTCTGAAACTTCGAATCAAAACATTGCGGCAGTGTGTGCCATACAACACTGTTCCTTGACCTTGGATGAAACTGGTAAGATTTTGGACAAGACTGGGAAATGTCGCAATATTGAAAAATCACTGGATTTTTGTCGACATCGGGCTGCATCGGATGGGCTATTCAAATAAACACACGAGTATAATCTTTTCATACAGAATGAAAGCTGTAACCGTCTGCATACCCTCTCAAAGGACAGCAAACGTAATAAAAGGGAATAGTTTTCTGCGTTTTCTAAGTTTAGTTCCGAAGATGGAACTCTTGGTGTGCTGCTGATACTAATAATACCTTGACGAATATTCGTTCGACTCGATGATTGCAGGGCATTCATTTATAAATCTATCGCACACATGCTCTTGATAACCTCTATTGAGCATACTAGTACCTGGCACTGGTAGTACTGGTACTGTATTATTTTTTATTACCCCTAGTACTCTAGCAATTACTCGTACTGTATTATTTTAAATCTCAATAAAATCAAGAAGATCGAAGATGATCGTCGAAGCTAAAGAAGGCATTGCAAGAGTAGACGACTAACGACTAACTACTACCTGGTAGCTACAAGTAGACCAACGAGAAGACAAATCGCATTAAAACAAATCAAATAGATAATATCCAACATGTCTGCTGCTGCAAAGAACGCCGTTGTAACAGGTGCGTACTGCACATTGAATCTGAGCTTTGCGTACGGATCTGCTGTCTGCTGCTTGCCTTTTCTGAAGGAGTTTCGTTTCTCGTTTCCTTCATCTCAAGACTCAACTGATTGTTCTTTAAAACTAATGAAGGTGCCAACCGTGGTATTGGGTTGGAGCTCTGCAAACAATTTTCACAAGGTGGCACCTACAATACCATTTACGCCATTTGTCGCAAAACTAGCGATGATCTGACCAAGCTTGCTAGTACTTCGAACGTCAAGGTCCAGGTATTGGACGGTATTCAGGTGACGGATTCGTCTGCCCCGCTCACCATTCAGGCTGCCCTCAAGGATATTCCGATTCATCTTTTAGTACACAATGCGGGCGCGTACGGACCACCCGATAAGTTTGACGAGGGGGCTTCCATGGATTTGTATTCGTCGCAAACGTTGACAAATATTACAGCAGAGCGAATGCGATTCGCGTTTGAACTTAATACTATCGCACCCCTTTTGATAACGCAGGCTTTGTTGTCGAACTTGGAACAGGCTACTGATTCCAAGGTGATCATTATTTCCTCGGCAATGGGGTCTATCGCTGAAAATGAATCTGGTGGTCACTATGCCTACCGGGCGTCCAAAGCTGCCGTCAATATGGTGGGAACATCGTTGACAAAGGACTTGAAAGACAAGAACATTGCCGTCAGTATGAGTAAGTGTACTACAATTAAAAAAGGATTGGTGGATAGGAAATACGGTTTTCTTTGATTGCAATCCATCTGACTTGATTTTTCATTTGTCTCCGCCTCCCAATCAACCCCCTCACAAAAATGCTTGAAATGAAAGTTCATCCCGGATTCGTTTATACAGGATTTGGTGGAGAAGGTGCCGACCGCCTACCCGGACAACGAGACGTCGACGAGAGCACTCGTGGCGTCGTGGAAGCCATTGAAAAAACAACCATGGAAACTACTGGGAGTTTTCTTCACGGCAATTATGGAGAAGGAGTCAAGATGCTGCCTTGGTGATTAGAATAGACTACTCGCGTTCCTAGCTGTTCACAAAAATAATAAATATTCTTTTTTTAAATGTGATCACCGTCACTCAATTTTATCTAAGAGTAATGGTCACCTGAGAGAGATGGCCCAAGTTTCTACTAGTAGCCTGAACAAATCGGACTCGTCGCCGTTTCTTGTCACCCTCCTGTCCTTTCGATTCCAATGGATGCCGCTTTTTGGATTTGCGAAAGCGGATATAGACTTCTTCTTCGTTCTGAAGTCCGTCCGCCAGCAGACGATCGGTATCTTCTGCTGGCATTTGTAGCATTTTCAAAGTGGCCGCACTCTGTCCTTGCCGTGCCACTGCAGGATGAACGTGAAATCGCAAGGTAGCTACCTCCCATGCTGAAGTAGAAAAGGGATTGGCAAGTTCTGGTTCCTCCACGTCCGTAGAATACTGGCCAGACGTAATAGCATCCTCTTCACTCTCGAGTAATTGATGAGTCGCTGGATATCTCTGCAGCAACTGTCGTGCAAATGCAATCAATGCTACCGAGGTTGACGCTGGAGTCAACATTGCGACAGTCAAGATCTGTTTGAGAAAGGCTGCAACACGGGTAGTCGAATATTCGCGGCGCTTGATAAAGGCAGCATCGAGACACTGCAACATGGTTTTCGTATTTTTTCCTTTCGTGCTAGCTTCTGATATCAATCGAGGCAGTTGTGTGTACAGCGGTGTGATGTATTCTTTCTGGTCAATTTGCATCTCTTTACCGGGACCCGAAAGAGTTTGAAAAGCTGTCAATACACAATTCAAAGCGGCATCCAATGGCAGAGCGTCAATGTCCTTGAGCAAATCTCTCAAGACGGCTAACAGATCCATTACCGTATCAATGTTGATCAAATGAGCAAACTTGGCCAAACCCTCGAGGCAAGTCGGTAGAATTTCTTTCATATGTTCCGAACTCTTCAAATTGTCGCTTTTGAGTATGCGAAAGTACGTGAGTGTCACCGTTTGCAGTGTATCCGATTGGCACCGTGCCAACAAAATTTTGTCGACCGTCGCCTCTCCTTCCTGGAGTTCCTTGTCAATATCTTTGAGATCCTTGTCACGTTTTCGTTTCTTGGCTGCAGTGGCAATCTTCGCAGCCTGTGCTTCATCGATATGAACGCGAAGGGGGAGGGACAAAAATGTCTTCAGTACGGGTGCTCGCACTTTGAAGTTGCGATCCCGAATGGCCTTGGAGAGCAACCGTGTGGCTTCGAGTGCCACTTCTCCCTGCACGTCATTGCTAAAAATATGTTCCACTGCAGAACAACATGCGTTGGAGACTTGTTCGCATTGTCCATTATTGATTTGTCGCATAACCATGGACAAAAGATTGGATCGAAAATTGAAGTGAAAGGCCGCCTTGAGCAGCTCGCAAATGCAGAGCATGGATGTCACCGTCAATGTCGACAGCGTTTTGCTGTTGCTAGAACTGCCCCGTTTCCAAACTGTTTCCAGCAATTTCAGATACTGCTGGTAATTGGTCAAGAGAGCACGCTCGTAATCCCAGAGGCGCTTGGTTTCCAGGCTCACCTTGACGGCCATTTCGGCAGCGGTTGGTAGACGTATTCTGTAACTAGGAAGAATATCTCTGTATATCGCCAAGAGGGACAAGATCCCCAACTGTGATGTATATTCATCGCCACTGTAACTCGCAATTTGTAACAATTGTTTCATATGACTGGGCGTTTCTTTGCGTTTGGGAGTGTCCTCGTCGTTGTTGTTTTGATTACTACTATTATTGTGCTTTGGTTTGCCATCCTTCTTGTCGGGAGAGGAAAATGCCTTGGTAGGATCCTCCAAAATGGATTCACTTAGTTCAGCAATGAGATCGCACGTTTCTTCCCTGGTTAAAACGCCGGAGTTAATTTTCTTGGCATTGTCGTCGTGATCATCATCATCTCCGTCGATTTCTTTTCTCTTTTGTTTGGTGGGAGTGGGAGAAGGAGGACTGCTTGGACTTGTAGAAGAGGTAGTTGCTTTAGACGACGACGGATGATGCTTGCCCTTTTTGAGCTTTTGCTGCTGGTGCGGTTTCTTTTTCGATCCCATGGTGCTCAATTGATGCTTTGGCAGTGCAGTGTACGTAGTGTTGCTTGTTCCCTCTTTCTTTCCAAAGATTTACAAAACAACCAATGTTTGTTGTGTGAATTTCAACTTTCCTCTCCAGCTTCACAAGTTTTGGTGGATGGAAACGAATCGCGGAAATGACATCACAAAATTTAAGTCACGAAAGATTTCAACACCTCCGACCACCCGGTAAATCAAAGTGAAGAAAAATTCTGGGAGCCGTGTCAACGAACAACACGACTAATAATAAATACAGTAAAAAGTAGTCTACTCGTAATAATAATAAAAAATAATACGAACAATTACACGCAATCAATAATAAAGCAGCTTTTTGCAGTGCAAACTCTGTACTCTACTGTTTCGAGTACGCACAAAAGACAAATAAATACTGAAAATCAATAAAAAAGCCACCATGACGAACCGAGTTCACCATTTTAAATTAGTTCTCTTGGGTGATACAGCCGTAGGAAAATCTTGTCTAGTTGTACGCTTTGTTAGAGATGAATTCTTTGAGTTTCAAGAGCCTACTATTGGAGGTAAGAGAGTCTCTTTTCGTGCTTTGCTGTGCTGTGCTGACTGGATTGCTTGCTGCGAGACTTGTCTACGTAGACTCTGGTACACCATCTACGGTGTTCTCTTCAAAAATCGAAAGAATTCCACTTTAATTTGTAATGGTTGTCTTTACCACAATCAACACACCTTCAAGGTTACTCCATCATGATTTATCTGCTGATTAACAAGACAAAGTTCTTGTTGGATGGCTTTATTTGTCTTAATTCAACACCGAGTGCTGATTTGATCTTATTTTTCCTTCTCCTCTTGCCCGGGTAAACGCCTCAACCAACGTACTCTAGCTGCCTTTTTGACCCAGACGGTGGCATTAGATGAATCCACGGTAAAATTTGAAATTTGGGATACAGCTGGACAAGAGCGATACCGCTCTCTGGCGCCCATGTACTACCGTGGCGCAGCAGCTGCCATTGTGGTGTACGATATTACCAATCCCGATTCCTTTACGGGTGCCAAGAGCTGGGTCAAGGAACTGCAGCGACGAGGTGATCCCAATGTTGTGATTGCTCTTGCGGGTAACAAGGCTGATTTGGATTCGCGCCGCAAGGTAGAGTTTGAAGAAGCCAATGCTTATGCGGAAGAAAATGGCATTTTGCACTTGGAAACCTCGGCCAAGAATGCCAACAATGTCAAGTCGCTCTTTGTGGAAATCGCCAAGAAACTTCCCAAGAATCCACCACAACAGGAGCGCGAAGCATTTCCTCTCATGCCAGCTGAGCAGCAAAGCCGAAGCTGTTGTTAAACAGGTGGAGATTTGATACATGTGACTACTAGAGACTGGAGAATGTTTCTATGTTTCTACCAATACAACTTTTGAACAGCAGCAGCAGCAACAACAAGAAGAAAACAACGAGCTTTGCAGAAATATGAGGCAACGTTGGGTAGGTGATACTAATATCTTTGCACGGTCTGGTGGACGTGGGTTGACAATGCTTGGAACTTGATTGAGTCGAGATTGATTTTTTGCTGGCCGCGCGGGAACGACTTTTAAGACTGGTGGAGAGTAAACCTTTAATAATAAGAAAAATAATGACAGTTGAAGAACAAAATGTGAATGATTTGTTGGTTCAAAACAGTAGAACAACTGTCCTGCGGCTTCGAAGGGTAGGTTCGAGTAATAGCTGTCCTGGTGGGACTGTCAACATTTGCAAAAAACTGCAACTGTCAATTACGATCCATATAGAAAAGCGACAAAATTGAACAAAGAGAAAAATGAGGTTTCGTACTTGTACATGATGTTATATTATTATGTTCTTTATCGAAGTAACACGCGTCAACAAACAAGCGAAAGATGCACAGGCCGTGGCCAAGCAACAAACAATCGTGGTAAGACTCGTGGGCATGGTGCTGCCCAAAAGAACTCTTCTAGATACGAATCTGATAGTTTCCAGCCTTCGTAATGTAACGAACCCATCGGTTCGTATGGTAGCCAGACTTGTCGTAGACACGCAAAAAGCGGACATGCACTCCACTGGCCGTGAACATTGGTACTTGAAATTCGACATTAATGGGAGGTCGGCTCCATGGTTTCGGGCGGACAGTAGGCATGAGGTCAACTTCGGCACTGATCTGACATTCCGCCTTGCCGGCAAATCGCTTGACACGCCAAACAATGGCCTGCTGTTCCGGTTCGTACTTGGCACGGCCAAAAGATTGCTTAATCTTGGCCTTGGCAGTATTCTTTGGTACGGGAATCTTCAACACCACGTGTGTGGCGTACAACTGATCGGAAAAGTTTGCAACAACCTTGAGGTTGATTGTGACCCTATCAACAAAGAGAGCAATGGCAAGACAACGGTTAGACAAAAACTGCCAGCTACAATCCAGTCAACCACATATTACACATGCGCACACACACACACAAAACAAAGTAAAAGTGCGACAAAAGCACCTACTTGGTCATGCCTTGCTCTTCTTGTACGGCGGGAATGATTCGGAATGGTAGATTGATATTATCCGTAACGCGGTACCTCATGAGTTCAAATTCCCCATCCGGCGGAATAAAGGTAATGGTACGATCCGCGTCGAATTTACCCAATCGAACACACCGATGGAAGGTACAGTCATCGATTTCTACCCCCGGCTTTCGGTCTTCCTTGTCCTTGTCAATGACAAGCTTGTCGTTGAGACCAAACTTGCATTCTGGCATTCCCGTCAGCTTGGTATTCATCTGGACTTGTCCCGTGACTTCATTTCGCAGTACGTTTCCGTTGCTCGACAAGAGCAGATTGACGCTTTCCAACACGTCAATATACACTTCGTTCTTCTTGTGTCGGATACCTTCTCGACGCCAGTCAATGGCACCGGTAATTTGGCTCGTGAGTTGCGACGGCTCTGGTTCGTCCTGGGGTCGGACGTTGCCCAAGTTAATGTACAATCGTAGAACATCGACGGCACAGTTTTGGGGGTATCCAAAATCCATAGTCTCGTCCATGAGTTCGTAAATTAGCGTCATGTTGTTGCGCATAGAATTTTCGTCAAAATCATCTCCCAGATAGGCCTTTAGGATGCGAATCAATTGGTACAGATATTCGAAAACGAGGGCCGGATTGGCATTGGATCTAGTCAGTGCGACAAAGTACATGTTCAAGTGACGAGTGTAAAGAAAGGAACAATTCTCAATGCGCTTGACCGGAGCCTCCGTGCCGGTTTCCTTGGCCGCTACCACCTTTTTCGTCGCGTAGTAGGTGTTTTTTGGGATGTTGGCACATGTTTCGTGTTTGAAATTGAAGTAGAGGACAGTACATAAAGTGAGAGATGAATAAATTGTAGACAGTGGCAGCCAAAACGAATCCGCATGTGCCAATCAAAACACTCAGCAGAAAGCAGTAGCAATTGTAAACAAGAACAACAACTGAAACTACACAAACATATTATAATATCATTCCGTATGTGTAACAAGTAACAACCAACCATCGTCTCTTTCATGTTTTCAACAAATGACAAATGAATCATGACCTTTGTCTTTGCTTTCCCACACAACACAACACACGCGTACCTGTAAACGAAAGGAATCAGCTGCAGCACGACCAACATCATCACTGCCAAAAATAATATCATGTATAGTACAGTAAAGGTACTACTGTGAGAAAGATCATAAAAATAATAATGTTGTTGTTTCATACACATAATTCTTTCTAGATTCCCTCCAAGCGTAATCCAACCATCCAATTATCCATCCATTGTTGTGATTGTAGAAGAAAGGAAAAGAAAAACCAACGTACCGATATTGCCGGGAGATCATAATATCTCCCTTTTGATTGAGTACCATAATCATAGAAATCATGGTAGAATAATTCTTTTTCAAGGGAATGTTTTAGTACGGCTGCTCTCTCTGTCTGCCTTTCTGTTTGTATGTTTGTGAAAGTAAGTAAGATGTTATTTGGTTGGTTGCTTTCTTGCTTGCTTACAACTTATGTTTGTTTGTCAGTTGTTGAGTGTGTGTCGGCCGTGTCCACGGTGAGAGATGATAAATAATACTCGTACACTGGAGTAGCTACTGTACTAATAATGATTACGAGTAGTACTCTTCTATTACTGCCGTGCCTGGCTGATTTGCGCGAGAATAAAACAGTAGGAAGAGCAGTGGACGACGATGTTCTTGTTGTTTATTATTACGTGTGCATTGGCGGGTAAGAAATGCTGGGCAGGCGATCCAAAAATTAACTTTAACATTAATAATGGAAAAGAATGACCAGTACTGCTACTACTACTACTACTACTAGAGAGTGTTCTTCGAGTAGTCGTCTAGTCTATGGTACTCGTCATCATGATTATTACTGGTACTACTACTAGCTAGAGCTAGCTAGTACTACTACTAGCTACTACAGTAGCTAGTAGTAGTGAACGATGCTTTGGTAGGAGAAAGGAGACTATCATGAAGATACGGTCCTCTCATTCAGATACAGTACCACAGTAGACAGTACTAGTAGACTACCACCACCATCGGCAACGAGCAAAACCAAACATCATCATCATCATCCTTGCACTGCGATTGATAACAGTTTTACGGGCAGTAATAAAGAGATGAGCAGATCAGGATATTTTAGGTTGGAAAAATCTTCATTTTGAAAAATAATAATATCCTAGGATGACATTCGAAAGCAGCGGCAGCTGTAGCAGTAATAGTAATGACCCCTCCAATCATCACGGCTGTTGTTCTACTACTAGTAGTACTACTATTAGTAACGAAGATTTTTCCACGATTGTTGCCATGCACAATCATCACCACCACCAATTGGATATCAATAACAATAGCGACAAAAACGACGAGAATTATCCATGCGAAGAATCGTTTACTGTTACAACGAGACGGAATAAGAGACGCAATACTAACAATGAAGATGATGATCACCATGATGATAATGCACTAGTAGCAATGCCATCCTCTGTTACAATGATGGGATTTTCCAAATCAGAACAAAGCAAATTGAGTCCATATCTTCTGCTGCCATTGTCCTGGATGTTCTTGGTGATATTTGCAATCAGCTCAACCTTTTACGATACCACCACAACCACCACCACCAAAACTCATTTTTATAACCAAAATTACGGTACTATTGATGACAGTCAATATCATCACCGACTCCTCGGTGATGATCATCAATATCAACATCATCATCATCATGCCTCCCTGTTTCCGTTGACAACGTCAGATTATGTTGGTTTTATTTGTGCAACTCTCGGGTTGATGGTAGCAGCAGGAGGAGGCATTGGTGGTGGAGGCATTCTGGTACCCATTTACAGTCTCATCTTTGGATTCAGTGCCAAGCATGCCATTCCTCTTTCCAATGTGACAGTACTGGGAGGAGCTGTGGCCAATACAGTGCTAAATGCTCGAAAGCGACATCCATTAGCCGATCGACCACTGGTTGACTGGGATCTCATTCTGGTCATGGAACCCCTCACCATTGCTGGAGCTCTGATTGGAGCCTTTCTGAACAAGGTTCTGCCGGAAACGATTCTTACCGTCATGTTGGTCGTGCTCCTGTCCTTTACAGCGTACACCAGTTTGAAAAAGGGGGTTAAAATGTACAAGCTCGAGACCAAGCGGATGCGAGAACAGGGCATTCGTCCGGACGGGACCAAAGAGAGCGAATTGACAAGACTGGCCCACCAAGAAGGTGGTGATGATGACGTAGAAGCCAGCGAACGTCTCTTGGACGATGCCGAGCTTCAAGAGAACGACGATGCAGGTCCGGTTAACAGTAGCAAAACGAACCGCAAGGACAATGGCAGCAAAGGCAGCAGCAGCATCAACGTTTCCCCTGAGGACGGTTTGCACGACGAAACTATTGACGACGAGGACGACGCGATCGAATCGGAATCTGCCAAGAAACAGCAGCTGGCAGAATTATTGGAAACGGAACGGAACGTTCCAATGCCCAACATTAAAATTTTGGTGGCCATGTTCGTTGTGGTGCTATTTATCAACATCGTCAAGGGAGGAGGTGCCTTTCCTTCTCCGATCGGGATCCGGTGTGGATCCAAGTCCTTTTGGATGGCAAACGCCATCATGCTCGGATGGATCATCACCATTACTCTCTTTGTTCGGGCGTATCTTGTCCATCGCTACAGGATCAAACAACGGGTCGGGTATCAGTACGTGGAAGGGGACATTAAATGGGACCCCCGTGCCACGATTGTCTATCCCAGCATTTGCTGTTTGGCGGGATTCTTTGCCGGCATGTTTGGTGTCGGTACGTGGATATAATAATAATAACGGCATTGCTTGCCCCAGATACTTTGTGGATGTCTCTCCATCTCTCATCGATTCGTTTTTTTTAATTATTCTGATACTATTACTAGGTGGTGGGATTGTGAAAGGTCCATTGATGCTGGCCATGGGAGTTCATCCAGCCGTGTCGTCGGCATCGTCTGCCTGCATGATTTTATTCACGAGCTTTACTGCAACTACATCCTTTGTCGTATTTGGTCTACTAGTCAATGATTACGCCACTGTCTGCTTCCTGTTGGGATTTCTTGCCACCTTTGCTGGACAAGTAGGCCTCTCTTACTTGATGAAGAAGTCGCAACGAAACTCCTATATCGTGTTTTCTATTGGCGGAGTTGTCTTGCTCAGCGCTTTTCTCATGACCATCCAATCCCTCCTGAGCTTGGCCGAGGGTGAGAATGAAAAATCAGGTGGTATCTGCAGCGGAAAGGACTAGACTAGCTGCAGCAGCAACAAAATAATAATGTAGAAGCTACTAAAATGATGATCTCAGTTTTTGCGTAGTGTGCTGTATGCTACACAGTCACAGCCATGTAGCGCTTGCTTGTTACCCTTCTTTTTATTAGTAATACTTTTAGGAAACTGTAGAGCGACCGCTGTGCTAAAAGAGAAGAACAAAAAAGGTCCTCCTCTTTTCAATTGAGACGCACACTAATTCACTGTTCAAAAAGTACAGTAGTACTACGAGTACCAGGTAATGCGCAGATGACATCACCAGCACACTGTTTGAGTTGATGATGACGTTGTGTTTGCAATCGTAATACAGTAGTATCTCGTATGAATCTTCTTCGAACCAACGCCACTTCAAATACATGACCATACAGACTACTACCCTATAATACTTCCAATCCCATCTACTACCGTACCACTCATAGCATCTTCAAGCCGAATTGTTCAGGGAATAGATCCTTTTTAGCCAGAAACAACGACTGATCACTTGAACTGGATACGAGTCAAAACAGAACTCGCAAAAGTAAAAAGTATTCTCATCTGAAGATTTTTACATAAACCGAGATCCAAAAAAGAAAGCAACAACGGCATGAAAAGACGGTGAAAAAGAGACGCTGCCCTCTCTCTGTTCTCGACAAAAACAGAAGAAATCTAGATCCGTGTACATAGTAGTAGTAGTAGTAGTAGTATCGTCATAAGACAGCAACAAAACAACAACCCAAGAATGGATCGCGCCGTGGCCATGCTCCTGCTGTTGGGAGTGATTGTGGTACGACTATTGGAATATTATTATTTACAGTTAGTTGCCGGATTTTTTCTTCACACTATCTTTATTCTTTTTTGCGTGTCGCTCTCCCCCTCCCCGCACACACGCACACGCAGTGCCTCGTTCTCATCATTCTTGCCCTCTTTGCTGTGGCACCTGTTATTTGCACGTGCGTACTATCCTTGCTGTACTCGCTGTACTTGTTCATGGCCTACGAAGAATCGGGTGTTCATGATGCACAGGAATACGAAAATCGCTTTTGGACTATCTTTGGATTACTTCTTTCAACGGCTCTCGTTTTTGCCAAGGATTCTCCGTTAGCCTTTGGTCGATATCTGAGCCCTACTTTGGGCTTCATTGCAGTGCTTCTGAGCGCTTATGGTATGCACGTTTGGGATCGGCAACATCATCGGGAAGCTATCAGTCAGTAAGTTGATTTAGCGCTTAGATTGGTTCTAGCCATGCGTTTGGCTTTCCTGATCTTTCTCCTTTCTGATTCCTCACCAACTGCGCTGCAATTTCATGTTTCAATGTAGGCAAACCAAGTTACGTCGAAGAGCCCTAGCGGGAGGATCTTTGGTGACGTTGAATTCCTTAGGCTTTGATGTGGAAGATCAACTGAAACGAATCAACGAATGCCTCCACCAAATCGACCAGCGACTGCTACCTTCAACAATCAACAACCTAATTAATGAACGTACGGTATTGAATACTGAGCGAGAAATCATCTCGATATTTGAAGATTGTGATGCACGCGAACTCAATTACTTAGTGGGGCACGTAAAGTTGGCACTTATATTTTACAAAGTCAAAGACCACAAAACCTATTCGGGACAGAATAGGTCTTACTTAATAAATCTATTAGCGGTGGAGCGTCTTTCAAGCCTGGATGTATACTCGCGGGTAATTGTCCTGCACTCACTCCAGCTCATGAAGCTCCGGGCCAACCCCAAAGCGGAAAATTGGGTCAAAAATATCATTGTGAATACGAAACGAGACGATCTTTCCATCATGAAAACGATGGTGGACGGAAAGGGTGACTGGTTTTCCATGACAAAACTAATTTACAATGATTTGAAATCTGAAGTCGTTCGGCAAGAAATTCTTGATCACATTCGGCGCGAGGCCGCTGTACAACAAGCACATATGCAGATGGGGACAAAAGCATCCAGGAAGCGGAGACACTTGGCGTGGAGGAAGATTTTGTCCGATGTTGACGACACACTGCTTAGCAGCGGAGGATCATATCCAGCAGGAATCGACAAGAAGTACGCTAAGAAAGTTGTTTATCCAGGAGTTTTGGCATTTTATCGAGAATTAGATCTCGGAGCGCAAACTTTAGATGAATGGGACGAATCACGAGATGGCAACTTGGTCTTTTTGTCAGCTCGGCCACACGTGTACAAAGATATGAGCGAGAAAGCGAACTTTAAGAAATTTGAAAAGATGCAAGCACTAAGAGAGGATGGTCGAATAGGAATGCACACTACTCCTTCGCTTCTGGCCGGTGATATTCAATCTGGAACGAACTACATTATTTCCAACGATTTCGAGCATCTTGCCGTGAAAAAATTTGACAATTTTAAGCGATATGTATCAATTTATCCTGAATACAAGCATGTCTTTGTGGCTGACAATGGCCAGGGTGATGTGCGAGCGGGAGACATGATGTACGATAAATATCCGTATGAATTCGAGGCAATGTATGTACACACAGTTCAAGAGCGATCAAAAACATTCGGCTACAATCTCAAGGAGTTCCAAAAGAAGCACATTCCTTTTTGTTTCTTCAATGACTACGTCGAAGCAGCGATCCACGCTGCAACCATCGCGAAGCCGCCGTTGATAAGCATGAAGGGTCTGCGAAGAGTCTGCAATGATGCACGCCAAGATTTTGTGGCAATCAAGCCAGAAAAATGGGCAACAAGTAGAACTAAAGCTCAACGGCGACAAGAACTGAATCAATCAATATGGCGCGCCAATTCTCTCTTGGAAGAGGTAGGTCTGGAGCCAGTAGCTCTTGTTGAAGCGGAACAAATATGGAAAGAAGGCGAACGCATTCGCACGCCATATGGAGTAGGCACGATTTTGAAGTTTGACCCACTTCACGATTTATACGAAGTAAATTTAGACTGGCGACCTTTGAATGTTCAGCTGGCTGAACATCTCACGAATGAGCGAAATAAAACGATTTTACCACGGACTAGTAATTCTAAAAACGACACGGACAACAACAGGAGTAATGGCAAAATCACACTTGAGACAGTTGTCGAAATCGAGGAAATCGAAGAGAATGCATTTATGCTCGAGCAAGGACGTCCCGGTCGACATTCTGATAAGGTTCACATTACAGCATCTCCGAGTGGACACACGCCATCCTCGGAGCAAGTTCGGAAAGTTCTCGACGGGCTCCCTTCAGACGAAGATAGGCCTTCTATAGAGGGTTCTGAGACTGCGTCAGATGAATGCAATGGCAGTATTGGTATCGAAGCAGGTCATGAACCTGGAGAAGAGGCCAACGCCCCACAACCAGTGGCAGTGGCAGAGACCGGAACGACTTATCAGCAAAAAGCTGCCAGTAATCAGGCAAACTTTACTGAGAAGCTAATAGCGCAGAAGAAATATGACACCTGCAAGGCGCGAGCAACTGTATCGGGCTGCCAAATTACAAAGTATACGCCTCCATTGCTTCCAAAGTTAGAGGGTACAAGAGGATCAATTTTCACGTTTTGGTCTCCGACAGCGAAGGAGCAAAAGAAAGATCCGTTTAATGCTGGTGATCATTGCAAGACTCCTTACGGCAGCGCTACAGTTGTAGAGTACCGTCCAAAGCAACAGCTAGTTGTAGTCGATATTGTTGGTTGGAGAGCGCGTGCCTTTCTTAGGGAAAAAGATGTCGAACTTGTACAGAGAGGACTCATTCACAAACTCTTTCGAAAGATGAGTGGCCACGAGGAATCGGTTGCAAAAATCAAGGACAGCAGGAAATCCAAGGAATTTCCTCACGCTGAAGGAACTGTCCTCTCCACACCATACGGTAATGGGGCCGTGATAAAGCCGCTCTCTCAAGCTGTATCACCTACATGGGAGAATGAATCTGCCAATGAGGCAAAGGCAACGGCGGACGACAAGAAGACAGTTCGTCCTCATGCTGCCGGACCACAAAGGCTCCAACAAGCCGAACCAACCATCGGAGTCAGTCTTACATCTTGGAAGTTGGCCGATGGGTCCCATCCAGTACTGTACTGCACTTATGAGAATGCCAAAGACTGGAAAGACAAGCACGACAAGAAGGGTTTCATATCGACAACTGTCAACGTTGTGTCAAAAGCCCTTTTTATTCCATTTCTCGGGAAGGCAACGAAACCAAAAAAGGAGGAAGAAGAAAAGGAGGCTGAGAAGGAAGAGCAGTATTTTCAATTGGCCGCTGGAGTTGTGACACCCTATGGAGTCGGCTCTGTCGCCGACTTCCGACCGAAAGACGGCTTTTACGCTGTTTTCCTTTCCAGCTGGACTTTGTCGGATGGATCTCATCCTATTGCTTACGTGAAAAAGAACGAGATGAAAGTCCGAATCGCAAATGGCTGCCAAGAAGGGTATCCTGTCTATACCAAGTTGAGATTGACGGGGATCCTTGCATCGGTACAACCTACGACAGGTACGATTATTGGAAGATCTTTGGCATGTTGATTTTCAAATGCGTGACTCATTCAATTTACATTTTCACAGGCGTCCACATTGTTACCGTCGTGTCTGCTGGCATGGTGTGTTACTTACAACCACAAGATGTAGTCTGCAGCGTCAAAGCCGCGGTTGGAGAGGATGTTCTGACAGCTTATGGTGACGGGGTTGTTGAACGATATCGAGTCGAGGATGACGTTTATGAAATTCGGCTGGCGAGCTGGCACGGTGCTAAATTGTACGCCAAGGCTGAGAATTTTGATCGGGCCCACGACGTGCAAGACAAACGTTCTTTTGGTATAAAATGGATACTTGGCATTTTCTTTTCGGATTCAAAGGAAATAGTAGCTACACGAAGTCGCAGCAACAGCCTTGCCAGTGGAAGGAGTATATCATAAAAATCTAAAAAGCTGGCTTTATATTTCTAGCGAAGTGTCCACCTTCGCATAGGATTATCATTCTTTGATTTTTCCTTGCCCGCAAAAATGTTTAATACCACATTATGAGCTCCCTACCATGTCTTTTACTGTTTGTCGTTTATAAAGACCAGCAACGAATGACATATATGTCACTACCAATAGAACTGCCACGCGTTTGTCGTGTACTTGCGCTCTCGCGCACAATCAACTAATTCGATAACTTCCCCTTTCTTAGGATGGTGATGTTGCGACAAGCATCTGTCTTCTCTTCCTTTACGAGTAATTTCAAACGATTCACTGTCATAGCCACCATTCATTGGATGCCAAAGTTGATCGGGATCGTTGGGGTCGCAGTCTCGAAGTTTGGGCCGGGAACCTTGTAAACACTTATTTCGTGTAACTGCTTTAATCATGAATTCTCCACTGGGTTGGTACATAATTTCAAAAATTTGACGGCTGCTTCCACCGCACCAATCCGTGTAAATTTCATCCGATCTACAGCTTCTGGCCTCCAGCCCGTAATGACATGTACCGTCCTGGGAATGAGCCATACACCATTTATGCTCTCGGCTCTCTTCCTGCCAGCGATATCCCTGCCTCCAATACAGCCGTAGGCGAACTTGGTTTCCCAGACTACGACGGTCAACGCAAATATCAGTGCCATCACTAAGGGAGGCTCCTTCCTGAGGAGTGAAGGTGCATCCCGGGACTTCATCACCAGCGTCTCGTTGATAACAAATAAGATTTCCTGCACAGTCTCTATCGGAATCACAGTCCTTTTGGATCCATCGCGACAAAGAGCAAACAGAAATGTTAAGTTAACAATACTCTTCGTTTGTTCTATTCGTCGACATCTGAGCAATAACTTACACCTTCACACCGCTGCAAATCATCAGGTGCAGGGTTTCCTTTGAACGTTACAAACAAACTCGAAAGTTCTCCCGGTGTCGGCCAGGGAGTTGGTGCTTTGGTGGTTGGTGTCATTGTGGGGTATTGGCTGGGGATAAATGAAGGTTGAGCAGTGGTAGGTGCCGGGGTTGGATCAGGGGTTGGTGGAAGTGTACAAAAGTCCAAAAACAAAGAAGATTGACGGATGTTGTCGTCTTCAAAGATACAATATGGTACATCTTCGCCCAGATTACGTCTGTAACACACCAACCCAACAGAGCAGTCACTGTCGCCGCGGCAGACACCTTGGCATGCCGCCAGCGAGGGAGGAGATAACGTCTGATTTAACACGGGATCCGTCCCATTGCCTACCAGAACCTGAATAATCGGGTACGGAGTCGGCATGAGGCTAGGAGAGTCGCTTGGCTGGTTTGTAGGCGTCGGGGTTTCAGCAATATAGCAATAGTCGCTGTCATTATCATTATCCACTCCTGGATGGTCATGACGTGAAATCAAACAAAGAGGTGAGCGGGAATATGAGAACGAGCACCAACGAATTCAAATCAGATAGCACATTCATTCAACTCACCCCCTACGCAACCGGGAACATCTTCGTTGGCTTCTCGACTGTAGCACCTGAGATTTCCCGCGCAGTCATCATCGCTGTCACAGTCACCCATACAATTTTCCAGCGGAAAGACGCTAAATTCTCCATTGTTTCCCACGTAGTCCAGTTCTGGCAAATCTTCTTCAGTTGGAATTTCCTGGAGCATCGCAGACAATCTTTGCAGGTTTTGTTCTCCTTCCGCAGTTGTGCTACTTACACCGGTCGCCGACTTGCGAAGGCCTTGATAACCAGGGGCAGGGATGGTAAACTCGTTTTCAAACTCAGCCGCGGCAACTGAAGCCGCCACTATGAGCCAGGATACAATGAGAAAGAACTTCACTTTAACATTCATTTTCAATTTCCATAAAAAAAAAGAAGTAAATGGATAAACAAGCAAGGAAAACAAAGATGGAGTAGCTAGCCCTCCTATTTTTGGAGTGGATAGGAGGACTTCCAAGACTGGTGCGTTGATGGTTGACAAATACTCAAAATATTATGGTTGAAAAATACTCAAAATGTGTATGGGTACTTCATTATTAGCTACTATATATTTTTGCTCGACCGAAAAAGTCTACACGTGCGCGAGATGCCTGTCGTGCTATTTAATTTCGTGAAATCTCGAAAAGTGACTGGCTGTACGCGCGTGAAGACTATTTAATTTATATGTGTTTCTGAATCGTAATAATACCTTCGTTTAATCCGAGAATAGCTAGTAATGTAATTACGGGTTGAGCATTCATGGAATCAGGAGTCCCGCCGATAATTTGTACAGTAGCCCATGCTCGGGCGAGAGTACCATGGTACTAATAATTTACTCGAGTATGGAGCTGCACAATTAATTCATGTTTGCAGAGGTGTTGAAACGGGGAGACATCGTCGTTGCATCAGTGGAGGTAGGTCTAGTTGCGGCTGGCTGCCTGTGTGTGGCATGGATTGATAGTAGTAGTAGTGCAAGATTCGCGGAAGAATTACGCGCAATTGTCTAACATTATTTGCGTGAACGGAGTAATTGATTTTTATCAAAGATGCAAATACTCATGTTCGAATGTTATTAGTCTCTAGTAGTCTAGTAGTAGTCACGGGAAAAGGAAACGAATCCTGCGCGAGGGAATCATTCACGCGGGAACGTTGTGGACTCATCAACGGCTGGTACACGCAGCATTCATCGGGTAGCAAGCCTGCTATCACCTACTCGGAGTACCTATTTGTTCTCTACTCATGCACCAGAGGCACACCCTGTGAGCGTCAAAGTTGTAAACCCCGTAAAGTAGATGTTCCATTTTTTATTTGTTCTCTACTCGCTGCATATCCAGTCATACGCTACTGTCTGAACAAGAAGAATGATTTTAGCAGGCTTTCTGGTCCGTTTTCAAGCACATTAAATATTTGAGTGGTCCTTGCTTTGAGCGCACATCTTGTCGCCCCCGTTGCAGTTGATGTGAACGCCAACAACTCGAACACTAGTAGTGGCGTTCTACCAATACTACGTACTACTAGTAGTAGTGTACCTACTACTCTGATAGTAGGCAACAATGGAAGCCTAGCTAGCAACTACGATAATATATGGTCTTTGAGAGGACCCTAGAGGAGACTATGTAGAATAACTACTAAGTTCTACAGGGATCACATCCCAACGAGGCAAAATCACTAAGTCCAGTGGAACTACACAAAC
>Ga0210025_1000863_pt1 | contig 36071 bp, 39 predicted proteins | sample CryGeyme20150102_FD_183989 | JGI IMG/M metagenome (GOLD analysis project Ga0210025, IMG submission 183989) | Groundwater microbial communities from Crystal Geyser aquifers in Utah, USA - Crystal Geyser metaG 2015-0102 (SPAdes) (version 2) | ecosystem: Environmental > Aquatic > Deep subsurface >... | reverse complement strand
AAGCCCCGCGAGCGTTCAGCGTCAGATCAGGCTGTTTGATGGGGAGTGTTTGCGAAGCGGATGTTGCTTGCTGAGCGGAATGGTTCGCTGTGGTGCTTGCTGCTGCGGGTGCTGTCACCGTCTGTGCGCCTGAGCGCTTGTCGGATGAGGTGTCAGGAGAGGCGACACCGGATACCTGAACCAGCGACTGCCGGCCAATCTGGCCACCGATCACAAGCGCCAGTGCCAAGGCTGCAAACACCAGTATTGCAACGACTTTTTTCGCGGACATAACTCAGCCTGAACCATAATATTTTTAACAGGCTAGTAGGCTGGGCGCAGATAACCACTGCGCCGGGTAATGATTGGTTACACCATGTACTGTTGATTTTTATATTATTTTTTTGCCACTAGGCTCTCAGTCACACTCCTGAAAATCCAGGTTATTGCCGCCTGCTCAGAGCGCGCTTGGTTAATGCGGTCGCCTCGGCACTGAGCGGATCTTCAGGCCAGGGATGTTTCGGGTAGCGGCCACGCATGTCTTTGCGCACTTCGGCGTAGGTATGGCGCCAGAAATGCGGCAGATCGCGGGTAACCTGCAAGGGCCGGCGTGCCGGTGACAGCAGGTGAATCAGCAGTGGCACCCGGCCGTTAAGAATGGCGGGCTGGCCTTCATAGCCGAACATCTCCTGCAGCTTAACTGCCAGCAGTGGTGGTTGATCGGGGTCGTCGCTCAGATTCGGATCATTGTTGTATTGCAGAGCAATACGGGAGCCGCTGGCCACCTGCCAGTGACCAGGGACATGCTGGTTAAGCTGTTGCTGTTGCTCCCAGCTGAGCAGGCTGAGCAATGCATCGTTCAGTGTCACCTTGTTGAGGTCGCGCAAATTTCTGGCCTTAGTGCAGAACGGCATAAGCCAATCGTCCAGACGTTGCAGCAGAGCCTGATCGCTGACGTCTGGCCAGCGATGGCCGTCAGCGTCTGCGTTATCGGTATTCAGATACTGAGCGGCCAGCGCCATGCGGCTGCGCAGTGTGCGGGCATCATCCTGCCAGGGCAGATCGTTCAGGCCGCATTGGCGGAAGTAATCGCGCCAGGCCTGTTGCCAGTCGTCAGCTGATAACGCTGGCAGGGGTTTGCTGCTCAGAATCAGCTGGCCCAGACAGCGATGTTGCAGAGCTTTTAATTGGCCACTGTCGTTCCAACCGATCTCGGTACGCTCGCTGAACAGATGCGGTGCGGCTTCCTGCAGTCGTGACAGGCTGTTGTTATCGAGCGCGGCCGCCAGACGGATACGGTCCGGCTGGCCGCCGCTGATATCGGCAATGGCCAGATAGTCGGCATTATGCAGATCGCTGTTATGTTGCAGTTCGGCACCGCTGCCACCGCTTAAACGAAACGTCTGGGCATTAGCGCTGCGTTTCTGGGCAATGCGGTCGGGAAAGGCGAGGGCGATAATCAGTCCGCAGTCTAATGGTATCGCCGAGGGCTGTGCCTGTAATTGGCGCTGCCAGCGCTGTGCCAGAGGTTTGATGCGGCTGTTCCATACACTGTGTTGTCGCCGGGCTTGTGACAGCAGACGCCCGGCGTCATCGCTGTGACGTTGCTTGTGTGGCCATTCCTGCAAAACGGCAACCAGTTCACAGGCTTCGGCAGCCATGTCCAGATCCCGGGCGCAGAGCAGGGCGTGGGCCCAACGTGGTTCCAGACCCAAAGCGGCACAGCGCTGGCCGTGTTCGTTCAGGCGCAACGGCGCATCCGGCTGCAGCAAACCCAGCTGAGCCAGTACCTGCCGGGCCTGGTTGAGGCTGGCGACAGGCGGAGGTGAAAGCCATAACAGATCGTTAAGATCCGCGCCCCAGTGCAGCAGTTCAAGCAACAGCGGCGCCAGATCGGCATCCAGTATCTCGGCGCGGATATGGGGCTCGCGCCGGCTCTGTTCTTCTTCGCGCCACAAGCGGTAGCAGAATCCTTCTGCCTGACGTCCGGCCCGGCCTGAACGCTGGACGCTGGATGCCTGAGAGATATTCCGCGTCTGCAGCTGGCTGATGCCGCTGGCCGGGGAGAAGCTCATGCGCCGTTCAAGACCGGAATCCACCACGATCCGCACGCCATCGATGGTCAGTGAGCTTTCGGCAATATTGGTGGCCAGAATCACTTTGCGCTGGCCTGCCGGAGCGGGTGCCAGTGCCGTTTTCTGTTCGCTGTCACTCAGCTGGCCATGAAGAGGAGCAACCAGCACTCCGCTCAGCGTCTCCTGCAGCAGTGTCTGCACGCGGCTGATATCGGCAACGCCGGGCAGAAACACCAGTACATCCCCTTCGTGGTGTGAATTCAGAGCTTCGCGTATCACGCTGGCGCAGTGCTCTGCCAGCCGGCTGTTGTTGTTGGGCAGTGGCCGGTAATGGTGCTTAACCTTAAAGCTACGGCCTGTACTGTGCAGCAGAGGAGCCTGTAGTTTGTCGCCCAGACTATCGGTGTCCAGCGTGGCGGACATCACCAGCAGGCGCAGCTCCGGACGCAATAATTGCTGGCACTGGTGCGCCAGCGCCAGCGCCAGATCGGAGTGCAGGTTACGTTCGTGGAATTCATCGAAAATAATCAGGCCGACGCCGCTCAGTTCCGGATCATCCTGCAGCATCCGTGTGAGAATACCCTCGGTGACGACTTCAATGCGGGTCGTGGCAGAAATTTTTTGCTCAAGGCGGATACGATAGCCGACGGTTTCTCCGGTCTGTTCGTTCAGCTGTTTCGCCATAAAACTGGCGGCATTTCGTGCCGCCAGACGTCGCGGCTCCAGCATGATGATTTTCTGGCCCGCCAGCCAGGGCTCGTTCAGCAGCGCCAGCGGCACGCGGGTCGTTTTACCGGCCCCGGGCTCGGCACTGAGCAGTACATTGGTGTGTGCGCACAGATGCGTGCGCAGTTCGGGCAGGACCGGGTCAATGGGCAGGGCAGAAGACAGCAATGATGGGGCAGGCGATAGTGTCACGACAGCAGGCTTGTTCAGTCAGAAAAGACTTATGCTACCATGGCCACACTATGGCGACGTCCTGCTATTGGCAACAGGAGTAAGCATGTCAGAGAGCGAAAAATCTGAAAATACCGTGGTGGACTTCCGCCAGGCCGGTGATAAACATCGTCACACCCGTATGCACGATGAAAAAGACGCTAAAATTGAGGCCATGCGTGAGCGTTTTGCGGCGGCATTGCCGGATAAAAAAACACCGGTAAAAGACTATCTGAAAAAAAAGCGGGCGAAGAAAAAACGCTGAAACGGACGACGGTTTAAGGCTGTTCTCCGTCAGACTTGTTGTTTATCCCGGGTTTACTGTCAGTGTCAGTTTTACTGTTTGTGTCTGGTTTATAGCTGCGCAAAAATTCAATCAAATCGGCTTCCGGCAACGGTTTCGCCAGCAAAAAACCCTGAACATTGTCGCAGTTTTTACTGCGCAGCAGGGCTTCTTCTTCTTCTGTCTCAACCCCTTCGGCAATCACACTCATATTCAGGCTGTGTCCGAGCGTAATGATGGTGTCGACCAGCGACTCCTTACGCCGGTTAGCGGTCATCTGGTGGACAAAGCTGCGGTCGATTTTCAGTTTATCGGCGGGGAAGGCTGCAAGGTAAGAAAGTGACGAAAAGCCGGTACCAAAGTCATCGAGTGCCACACGGATTCCGGCTTGCTGAAGTTTGTCCAGGAACGCACAGGTTTCCTGCTGATTTCGGATCAGCAGGCTCTCCGTAATTTCAACCAGCAAACTGCCGCGCGCGACGCCCGACTCTTCTACCTGAGCAATGATTTTGTCGGCCAGGCTGTGATCGTAGAACTCGGCGGTGGAAACGTTGACGGCGATAGGTACCGAGAGCCCCTGTTGTTGCATACGGCCAATCATGGCCAGTGCTTCCTGCCTGACCCACTGACCGATTTCACGGATCATGCCGGTTTTTTCGGCCAGCGGAATAAACAAATCCGGACGCACCAATCCACGTTCCGGGTGATTCCAGCGCACCAGCGCTTCAAGCTGAACAATGCAATTATCGGTCAGACGTTTGATGGGCTGATAGTGCAGTTCCAGTTGGTTCTGGCTGACGGCAAAATGCATTTCCTGATGCAGCAATGCCTGGGTTTTTGCCGCTTCGAACATCGCTGGGGTAAAAAAGGCGTAGCCATTACGACCGGCATTTTTGGCAGCATAAACCGCTTGCTCTGCGGCTTTCAGTAATTGTTCCAGCGTGCCGCCGTCGTTGGGGTAGCAGCTGATACCGATACTGGATGTGATGCGGCAATTGCGCATCTGGCGGATGGTCAGGCTGCGGCTGACGTTTTTCAGGATATTATCGGCCAGTTGTTCCAGCGCCTGTTGGTCATGCTCGCCGGTAATGATGAAGCCAAACTCATCGCCACCGAGGCGGGCAATGGTGTCCTGAGAACGCATGCTTTGCTGCAGCCGTGTGCCAACTTTAACCAGCAGTTCATCGCCGGCGTCGTGGCCCAGGGTATCGTTAATTTCTTTAAAGTAATCCAGATCCATCAGCAGCACAGAAAAGCTGCGCTGCTTGCGCCGCCCCTGTTCCAGCGTCCAGTTCAGGCGTTCATAAAACAGATTGCGGTTTGGCAGACTGGTGAGCAGATCGTAACTGGCCTGATATTGGATGGTTTCTTCAGAGCGTTTACGTTCGCTGATATCGCTGATCAGGGCAACGTAGCGCAGGATATTGCTCTGCTCATCGCGCACCACAGAAAAACACAGCTCGGCGTTGAAGCGTTCGCCATTGCGCCGGCTGATTAATAATTCGGTTGTCCAGCTGCGCCAGGCGGGCAGCTTGTCGAGAATATCGCGGTATTGTTGCAGTGATTTCGGGTCGGCGGCGAAGAAACCCGGTTTACGCCCTAAAACTTCAGCGCCGGGATAGCCGGTGATATGAGAAAACGCCGGATTAACTTCAACAATATTAAACGCTTTGTCGGTAATGATCAGGCCCAGCGGCAGATGCTGGGTGATGGTTTCCGTGAGTTGGCGATGATTTTGTGCGCGGCGGAATTCAATACTGGCCTGGGCCAGGCGAGCCGCTTCGTGAATCAGCAGCAGATCCAGTCCGGTTGGGTGGCGCACTTCACGGTAGTACAGGCCGAACACGCCGAGGACTTTGCCGTTGTTGCCCACAATGGGCTGTGACCAGCAGGCATACAAACCGGCTTGTGCAGCCAGCTCACGGTAATCCTGCCAGTAGGGATGACTCTGAATATCTTCGACGATTACCAGGCGTGCAGTGGCTGCGGCAGTACCGCAGGAACCGACCCCTTCGCCAATAGCGAGATTGTTGATGGCAGCGACGTAGAAATCGGGCAGGTCAGGCGCGGCGCCGGGAATCAGGTGTTTGCCGTCATCGCTGAGCAGCAGGATAGAAGCGATGCATTCCGGTTGTTTTTCCTGAATGAGGAGAACCAGTTCATTCAGCAGCATTTCCAGCGGACGTCCGCTGAGCAGCATTTCCAGAAAATGGTTGTAACGACCAATACCGAGACTTGAAGCATCACGGAGGCCACGCTGGATAGAATTTTGGGGCATACACTGCATTCAGATAATGACTGAACCCAAGTGTAGCGGTATCTGCGGGATTTGAAACCGCCGGAACAGGAATGTCGGTTATGCGGAACGGGAATGAGAAAGTATTAGCCCTGCCGTTGAGCTGGATCAGGATAAAGCGCCGGTTCAGATAATCTGTTCCGGCGCTTTTGTCTTAGGCGTGAGGCGCTGATCTCAGACGTCAGGTGCTCCTGACTTATGCAGCGACCTCAAGCCGTGATCTCACGCCCCCACCAGAGACTGGCCGCAGACGCGCACGATGTTGCCGCTCACACCACTGGCAGCCGGGTTGGCAAAAAACGCGATGGTTTCCGCCACGTCAACCGGCTTACCGCCCTGTGACAGGGAGTTCAGGCGACGGCCGATTTCACGGGTCATCAGTGGGATGGCATCGGTCATCGCGGTTTCGATAAAGCCCGGAGCCACGGCGTTGATGGTGATGTCTTTGGCCATCAGTTCGTCAGCCATGTACTGCACATAACCGATCACACCGGCTTTGGAGGCCGCGTAGTTGGTCTGACCGGTCTGGCCGGCGATACCGTTCATCGACGATACACAAATAATACGGCCACCGTTGTTCAGCGTGCCTTGCTCAAACAGCACATGGTTGATGCGCTCTTCCGCCGACAGGTTGATGTCGATGGTCATGTTCCACCAGTGTTCCGGCATATTGGCCAGGGTTTTGTCACGGGTGATACCGGCGTTATGCACGATGATGTCGCCACCGCCCATTTCTTTCAGTTTGTCGGAAATCTGTTGCGGTGCCTCGGCGGAGGAAATATCGCCGAGCAGGGTTTCGCCACCGATTTCAGCCATCACGCGGCGCAGATCGCCTTCCGCTGGTGGAATATCCAGACCCAGAACGGTGGCACCGTCACGTGCCAGAGTACGGGCGATGGACTCACCGATACCACGGGAAGCACCGGTCACCAGCGCGACTTTACCGGCCAGCGGCTTGTGCCAGTCGGGGTAGGCCACATCCTGCGCTTTACGCACGGTCAGCACCTGACCATCGACATAAGCGGACTTGGCGGAGATCACAAAACGGAACGCGGCATCGAGGTTTTTCTCGGCACCGGTTTCAACGTAGATTGCCTGAGCGGTGGCGCTTTTCTTGCCGATTTCCTTGGCAACAGAGCGTGAGAAACCTTCCAGTGCGCGCATGGCGGCTGCCTGCTCGCCGGTGGTGGCTTTCATATGCGGGCGGCCCAATACAATCACGCGGCCATTGCTGTTCAGCTTACGCATCACCGGGTTAAAAAAGTAATACAGCTGGTTCAGGTCAGCGGTATCGGAAAAACCAGAGGCGTCGAATACAAAGGCATCGAATTTGTCGGTCATATCGGCGCTGCATTCAATGCCGACGGCTTTAATACCGTACTCGCTGGCGGCGGCAACGATGGCGGCAGCGGTTTTAGCGGCGGCAGGGAAAAAGACACTGGCGTTGGCGTCTTTCAGGTTGCGCATAATGTCGCTCAGCAGGGCGGCGTTTTCACAGGCACCGATTAATACCCGGCCTTCAAAATAGGTGGCTTGATTCGGATTGTAACGCTTCAGTTCAATCGATTTGGGCAGTACCGATTTCATCAGGCTGCGGCCCACATTGCTGTCGAGTACAGATTCTATAAAGTTGCTCATGGTCGGGTCCTGAGGCCTGTTTATACAGATTAAACATGGCCGGTTAGCGGTTAAAAATGATTTACAAAGGGCGCGGTAAACCACACGAAACACAAAAAATGGCACAGCGCCGGACGGTAGCAGATTACAGCAGCAATCATAAGGAGTGAAATTGACCAGATAAGAGGGGAAAACTGTCACTTCAGCCAATGCCAGCCATAGCCCGGGCGCTACACTGAGCAACGTTTATGGCAGAGTGTACCGCCTGCCGTTGTGATATGTGTGTTTGCCCAATAAGCAAAGATCAGAACCAACAATCAGAACCCATACAGGATTTCCGGCATGACCAAGAGCAGTGCTAAACAGACCATCCGCCGCGTAGCCATCATTGGCGGTAACCGTGTTCCTTTTGCGCGTTCCAACACCGCGTATTCTTATGCTTCTAACCAGGACATGCTGACCGCAGCTTTGAATGGTCTGGTTAACCGTTACAACCTGCAGGGCGAACAGATTGGCGAATTCATTGCCGGTGCCGTGATCAAACACAGCCGCGACTTTAACCTGGCGCGCGAAACTCTGCTCAGCACCGCCCTCGATCCGCGTACTCCGGGTGTTGATATTCAGCAGGCCTGTGGCACCGGTCTGCAGGCCATCATCATGGCGGCCAACAAAATTGCACTTGGCCAGATCGACAGTGCGATTGCCGGTGGTTCCGATACCACCTCCGATGCGCCGATTGGTGTGAACGAAGGCCTGCGTAAAATCCTGCTGGATGTGAACCGTGCCAAAACCACCGCTGAAAAACTCAAGCTGCTGGCTAAAATCCGCCCTAAGCATCTGGCGCCGCTGGTGCCACGCAACGGCGAGCCGCGCACTAATCTGTCGATGGGTGAGCACACCGAACTGACGGTTAAAGAGTGGGGCATCTCGCGTGAAGAGCAGGACGAAATCGCCTTCAACAGCCACACCAACCTGCTGGCCGCTTACGACCGTGGTTTCTTCGACGATCTGGTCAGCCCGTATCTGGGTCTGGAAAAAGACAACCTGGCGCGCACGCCAAATCTGGAAAAACTGGCCAGCCTGAAGCCGGCTTTCGATAAAAAATCCGGTAAAGGCACGCTGACCGCGGGCAACTCATCGGCGCTGACCGACGGTGCTTCTGTGGTGCTGCTGGCCTCTGAAGAATGGGCCAAGGCACACAACCTGCCGGTTAAGGCCTACCTGAGCTTCCACGAAACCGCGTCTGTCGATTTCTTCGGTAAAGACGGCGGCAAAGATAAAGAAGGTCTGCTGCTGGCACCGGCTTATGCCGTACCGCGCATGCTGGAACGCGCCGGTCTGACCCTGCAGGACTTTGATTTCTACGAAATCCACGAAGCCTTTGCCGGCGTTGTGGCTTCCACTCTGAAAGCCTGGGAAGACGAGAAATTCTGTAAAGAAAAACTCGGTCTGGACAAGCCGCTGGGCAGCATCGACCGCAGCAAGCTGAACGTGAATGGTTCTTCCATTGCGACCGGCCATCCGTTTGCAGCCACCGGCGGCCGTATTGTGGCCTCGCTGGCGAAAATGCTGGAAGAGAAAGGTTCAGGCCGTGGTCTGATCTCGATCTGTGCGGCGGGTGGTCAGGGCGTTGTGGCTATTCTGGAACGCTGAGACGTTCCACAGCGAAACAACAACGCACCAACGAGACAATAACTACACTCTCACCTCATAATACTTATAAATTTAACCCCGCTTTTGCGGGGTTTTTTTATGCGCTACAAAACTCAGGGGGCGAGAAGACTCTGAGTGGGCAGGACTCAGGATTACAGATTTTGCCAGCGGCTTAACAATGTGGAGTAGAGGATTTTTTGTCCGGGCTGGGCGTTGCTTTCGCTCTGTTGTAATGATTGCTTTATTTGCTGCAGCTGCATGTCGCTGAAGACAATATTCAGCTCGTTACTATGGTCGCTGAGCATGGTGTTGCGTAATTGCCGGGCAATCAGCGGGCATTGTTGGCGCAACAGGCGTTCGCTCAGGCTCAGCGTTCCACGGGTCAGTGTTTTTGGGTATTCGATGATTAGCGCTTGCTGTTTATTGGTTGGCGCTTGCTGCTTATTGGTGGTTTGCATGTTGTTTTCCCCGGTGGTTATTCCGAGTCTAGTAGATGATCGCGCCAGTGTGTAAAGTTGGGCGCGCTTATACCATCGTGCAGCCGGCGTATTTCGCACGGTTAAAATGGTGGCTGAGCAATAACGGCTGAACAATAACGACAATCAAAAACCGTAATAACGGAATTGCGAATGAATAAATGGCTGGCCTTAAGCGGGCTTTATATTGTGCAGGGTTTGCCCCACGGTTTTTTCGGCCAGGCAATGCCAGCGTTAATGCGTAATCAGGGCATGGACCTGACCATTATTGGCCTGTTGTCTTTATTGGCGCTGCCCTGGGCGCTGAAGTTTATCTGGGCGCCCTGGCTCGACCGTATTTCTCTGCGACAACAGGAATTCCGCCGCAGCTGGATTCTGACCATGAATTACAGTGCGGTGGCGGTATTGGTGGTGATCGCCAGCCAGCCACTGGATTTATGGACCGGGCAGGCGATGGCGGTGTTTGTCGGCCTGCTGTTAATGCTTAACACCCTGATGGCGACGCAGGATATCGCCACCGATGCGATGGCCGTAGAAAACCTGCCGCCGGAGCAGCGCGGTATCGGTAATGGAATTCAGGTCGCCGGTTACCGGGTCGGGATGATTCTGGCCGGTGGCGCGCTGGTGTCGCTGTATCCGTTGCTGGGCTGGCAGAATTCACTGTTGCTGCTGGCATTGCTGATGCTGCTGGGCTCGCTGCCGTTGTGGTGGTTTAAACCGCAGCCGCATGTGGTTGACCGCCAGCCGCTGTGGCCCTTGTGGCTGGGCTTTTTCCGCCTGAAATATGCCGCCTTCTGGCTGCTGTTTCTGCTGGTGTATAAATTCGGTGATGCCTTTGGTACGCCGATGATCCGGCCGATGCTGAGCGATGCCGGAGTCACACTGGAGCAGATGGGACTGATTCTGGGAACCGTGGGTTTTCTGGCCGGTCTGCTTGGTGCGCTTGGTGGTGGCTGGCTGGTTGGTAAGCTCGGACGGCAAAGTGCATTGCTCGGATTTTTATTGCTCGAAGCGCTGGCGCTGCTGTCGTATCTCGGCCTGCAGCCGGCGGCAGGGCAGGCGCCGGACTGGCTGCATATTTATCTGGCGGTGATCGTTGAGCACATTGCCGGTGGTATGGCGACGGCGGCGTTATTTACCGTGATGATGGACCGCTGCCGCGAGCACTGCGCCGCCGCCGATTATGCCCTGCAAAGCTGTGTTGTAATTATTGCCGGTATGCTGGCCGGTGCACTTTCCGGTTTCAGCGCCAAAACTCTGGGGTATGATGGCCACTTTATGCTATCAGCCATTTTGTGTGTGGCGGCGATGAGTGCGGTCTGGGCGCTGGTACAGCGCGGTTTACTGCCGTCACGCAAGGCGCTGGTCTGAGCGGGCGCAGGCTCTGCAGGCAAAACGAACAGGTAAGAAGAGAGTTATGAACGACACAGCCATTGATTTTCACCTCGACACCAAAGGGCTGTTCTGCCCGGAACCGGTGATGATGCTGCACAACCAGATCCGCGATATGCAGATTGGTCAGGTGGTGGAAATTCTCGCCACCGACCCTTCGACCCGGCGCGATTTTTTAAAATTCTGCAATTTCCTGGAGCATGAATTATTGCTGCAGGAAGAGGTTGATGGCGTATTCCGGTTTCTGATTAAAAAGGCGAGTGACGATGAGTGAGTCTGATATCAGCGGGTCATTTGACAGGAAAAGGGAATCGCAGAGCGAATCTGAAGAAAACCCGCTGGAAGCAATCCGCCGTATGCGCCAGCAAAAACTCTATGCCTGTGCGTTAAAGCAGAAGGCAGAAATGGAAGAGATGCTGGCTACTGCGGATGACAAAGCCCGGAATCAGGATAGCGCGGATTGAATTACGATAAATAACGAGAAGTAACTGCGCTTAAGTCTGAGCTAAGGCTCAACGTCGTTGGCTCATTGCATAACACCCAATTAAGATGTGAACCGTGCTACTACGACTCTCAATTTGGACGCCATAAACACTGAACTTAACCCAAACCAAAAATGCCAAGCGTGATGAATTACTCTTAAATGATTTGTTAGGGCACCTCTGAATAATTCTGCACAGCTTCGCGTGAGTGCTGCAAAGTGCTTTTGACAAGGCGTCGATTGCAGTGAATGGCGAGTCCTTTATAAAATCTACAACACCGTCAAAACGCTCTGCAGCCCACGCCCTTCGGGGCTTGCTGAAAAACCCAGCTCGGTGTTGCCACGTTTTGACGTAACCCGCTATGCCTTCAACGTGGCGCCTTGATCTGAACGTTTTCAGTAAGCCGAAGCGGGCACTGAATTATTTAGAGGTGCCTTAGAATTCTTATTTCACAAATATATCCGGAATCTGTGGAGCCCCACACCACTGAGCTATTGAGTTATATTTTTCACCAAGAGATTGAAGTTTCTCCACTCCATCACATAAATTGCGGAAGAAGCTGTTGATTTGACTACCTGTCTCAACTCCTTCTTCTACAAACTGTTTTAGTTTTGCCATTGCTGTAGATGACTTAGCTTGTTCCGGTTCATTGATATCTTCTAAATTATGTACCGCTTCATTCAAATCCATCAATCTCATCTGTATACTTGCGTCATCTCGGCTGCTATCGATCAAATCACCGACTAGGTCAGATATATCGACAACGTTGCTATGAAGTGAACTCGAATTATTTAGGGTTGGAGATACATTGATTATAGGGGACACATTAACATTGACAGGTAATTCTCGCCTCGTAGACAAAGCATGACCAAATAACGCTTTTAAATCATCTAGCTCTTTATCTTTGTGGGCAAGTAAGTCTTTTTGAGCCTCAAATCTTGTGTGAGCGATACGCAGCTCAGTTTTAAGCTCGATTACTTGTAGTGCATCAGAAGTGAGAGATTCTGGTGGCTGCTCCCCCCTTACTACCAATTCATATTCTTTTAATGCTTTTTCAATGATTTCTTTGTCGCCATCTTTAGTTTCAATAATCATTCTGACTTTAAAGCCATCCTGTTCAATCTTAACTTTGGCATTCTGTTCTGGGTATTTGTTGCGTAAAACACTGCCAAAGTAGTTCAAGATACCTAAGCCAGCAGAGTGATACTCTGGAGGAAACTCAATAGACCTATTAATTATAATTTTCTTATCTGCAATTCCTTTTTCAGACGGAATTTCATGAATATCTATTCCCCCGTCATCAAATGATACACCCAGTATTAAAAAAGGATGACTTTGGGATAAAGGTGCTAGAGCCTCAAGCTCTGCCGCTGTTTTTTCAAATGAAGCAGACATGATTCTATTTCTATTGTCGCTAAACACCAGTTCTTCAGCATCAGAAACTAACACAATTGCAATTGGCATTGAGATAATAGAGTTTTTATATGCAATCGGAGTAGAGCTAAAAAGCCACCTATTAACAAGGTCACGATGAGTTATCATCTTAACCGAAACATGTTCCTTACATTCACCAAGATATGTATAGAACTTTCGATTGTCACTTTCATCATTTAAATACCATCTTGCTGGAAACCAACCATGCTCCCTGAGGCTGTTCTCCCAACATTTAAATAACTTTATTGGCGAGATAGCTCCATCATTAGCACGGTCATGCTTCACTTCAGTATTGGCAATATTGTCTACACTGCATGCATTAAGACAAGCATTAATCTCATCATAGTATTTCCGATTATTTTTAAATGATTCCCATGAGCCTTCAAAACTCATTACTTTTCTTATAAACATTTAATACCAACTGTACTTTATTATGGATTCTAACAGTTTCTTAGTAGGCATGCTCATTAACATACCTAAGCCATTATTCAGATTCCCAGCCTAAGCCACTGTCCGGGCTGAAAAAATCATCGTTATTTTCTTTCTTGTTAGGATGTAAACGCGCATTTCCTCTGAACTGATTTTTAGGCTTTGCAGCTATCACTTTCCGACAGTAACCAGCGTTTATCTGTTCTTTTTATTCCAGGCACGCTGCCGCCCGTCCTTGTATACGCAGGGCAGGAGTCGCGTGGTTTTATCATTTGGGATTGTAAGCGGGGAGGGCGTGTGTCCGGACGGTGTGTTCGTACGATATGGCGGCATCCCTGCTGTGGTTCGAGAGTACTGAAATTCGGGGTTAGGTTCAATAATTGATAAAACTGGTTACAAATGGCAAGAGGCGACAATGGCTTTGGTGGGCAGTGCCCACCCTACCTATCAGCGTGAGGGTAGGGCTGGCCTGTCGCGGATAAGATCCGCTCCCACAGTGCACAGTCTGCTTTGAATTGTGGCTTCGGGCTTTAGTTTGTGCGCCAGCAGGACGCGGGTTTAAACGATCTGCCAGCTTTTGCAGGGGCAGTTGCGTTCCCACGCGGAGCGTGGGAACGAGAAGAGAAAAGCCAGCCCGCGCAGCGGCATCAAACCTTTAGACGAGATCAGAACCAACGAGGCGAACGGCCACAAAATAAACCAGATATCGCGGCTGAAAGCCGCTCCCACAATGCACAGCCTGGAGAGCCACGATGCCACTCCAGGCTATAGGAAAGCAGTGGCCAACACTGGGGCTGGCCGGTTTTTATGCTCCGCTACCGCTTACTTGGCCAGCAAATAATTCACCAGCAACGGCACCGGACGTCCGGTCGCGCCTTTGGTTTTACCACCGGTATTCCATGCTGTACCGGCAATATCGAGGTGCGCCCATGGCGTGCCTTCGGTAAAGCGCGACAGGAAGCAGGCGGCGGTGGTGGCACCGGCCAGCGGGCCGCCGATATTGGCGATGTCGGCAAAGTTGGAATCCAGAAGTTCCTGATAATCGTCTTCCAGTGGCAGACGCCATACTTTGTCACCGCTGTGGCTGGCGGCATTCTGCAGTTCGCCGGCCAGGGCTTCGTCGGTGGTGAATAAACCGGAATTAACGCGACCCAGAGCGGCCATGCAGGCACCGGTTAAGGTGGCGATATCCACGATGGAGGCTGGTTTAAAGTTGTCGATACCGTAGGTCAGGGCATCGCACAGTACCAGGCGGCCTTCGGCGTCGGTGTTGAGGATTTCGATGGTTTTGCCGGACAAACTGGCGACCACATCACCGGGCTTGCTGGCATGACCGGCGGGCATATTTTCGGCGCTGGTGATCATACCAATCACATTGATGGCGGGTTTTAACGCCAGCAAGGCCTGCATGGTGCCGAGTACGGAAGCGGCGCCACACATATCGTATTTCATTTCGTCCATACCCAGACCCGGCTTGAGGCTGATACCGCCGGTATCAAAGGTGATGCCTTTACCCAGAATCATATGCGCTGCGGCGTTTTTATCGGCGGCACCGTTGTATTTCATAATGATCATTTTGCCCGGCTCAGACGAACCTTTGGCAACGGAAACAAAGGCACCGGCGCCCATTTCTTCCAGCTGATCTTCATCCAGAATGGTCACCTCAAGTGCGCCAATGGCCGCCAGTTCCTGTGCCTGTTCGGCCAGATAGCTTGGGGTACAGATATTCGGTGGCATATTGCCGAGGGTTTTGGCGTAAGCCACACCCTGAGCGACGGCTTCGCCTTTGTTCAGCGCGGCGCTGACATCGCTGCCCAGCCAGATAATGCTGTCGGGCTGGCGAACGTCGTCATCCTGCTTGCTTTTGGTTTCGGTAAAACGGTACAGCGCGTTGCCGAAGGCCATGGCGCTTTGTTCTGCCAGCCATTCTTCGCTCAGGTTATCATTCGCCAGTTCATTCAGGGCCAGCGCGATGCTGCCGGAAAAACCGCTGCTGGCGCTGGCGATGGCGTTCAGCACTTTAACCGCGCTGCTGCGGGTCAGGGCGTCTTTACCGGTGCCAACCAGTAATACGCGGCTGGCCTTTACCCCGGCAACGGCCGGCAGTAACAGGGTCTGGGCCAGTTTACCGCTGATGTCTTTGTCATCGATGCGGGCCTGAATAAAACCGTTACTGGCATTATTGATGGCAGCGGCGGCGTCAGACAGCTTGCCTGACTGGTCGAGAGTGACCACAATACAGCTGGCTTGAACATCGGCGGCAGAATTCGTGGAAATCTGATATTGCATGATGGCTCCTGACGGGAAAAGAAAGGGCAGTAGTGCCTGCCCGTTTGACTCAAAGATGCGTTCAAGTGTACGAAAATCAAGGGCGGAACACAGCCGTTTGTTAGCAATAAGGTAAGTATTTTGATTCTTTTCCGTTATCTGGCCCGGGAACTGGCCGGCTCACTGGTGGCTGTGACCACTGTGCTGCTGATGATCCTGATGAGTGGTCGTCTGATCCAGCAACTGGCCGCCGCCGCCGCCGGTGAGGTGTCACTGGATATTGTATTTTTTACCCTGTTGCTGCGCCTGCCATCTTTTCTGGAAATGATTCTGCCTTTGGCGCTGTTTATTTCCATCCTGCTGACCTATGGCCGTCTGTACGCAGAAAGCGAGATGACGGTGCTTACCGCCACCGGTTTTTCGGATAAAAAATTACTCGGTTACACCATGATCCCGGCATTGCTGCTGACCCTGCTGGTCGCCAGTTTTACCCTGGTGCTGAGCCCCTGGGGGGCGCAGAAAATGGAAAGCCTGTATGAAAAACAATCGCAGTTAACCGAGTTTGAATTACTGGCACCGGGGCGTTTTCAGAGTACCGCTAAAGGCTCCCGCGTTACCTATACCGAAACCTTATCGAATGATAAAACCCAGATGCATCAGGTGTTTATTGCCGACGGCAATACGCTGCTTCTGGCTGAACGCGGCACGCAATATGTGAGTGACGAAACCGGCTCACGTTTTCTGGAATTGCATAAAGGCCGCCGTTACGACCTGACACCGGGCAGTGCTCAGCTGCAGGTGCTGGATTTTGATTTATACGGCGTAAAAATTGCCGACGAGCCGGAAGAGCGGCGCAAGCTGCGCAAAGAAGCGGTACCAACGCTGGAACTGATCGGTTCGGCTGAACCTAAGCATCAGGCACAGCTGCAGTGGCGTATTTCATTAATTTTGATGGTGCCCATCGTTACCTTAATTGCTTTCCCGTTATCGAAAGTGAATCCGCGTCAGGGGCGTTTTGCCCGGCTGTTTCCCGCCATTGTGTTGTTTATGGTGTATATCTCACTGCTGATTGCTATGACCGGCATGATTGAAAAACGCACCCTGGACCCGGCGATTGGCCTGTGGAGTCTGCACATTGTTTATCTGCTGATTGCAGCGGGTTTGTTGTTACTGCCGGAGTGGATACGCCGGCGCAAGATTAAGGGCCTGTAATGAATCAGCTGGATTCCTACGTTGCGCGTAATGTGTTTATGGCCACGCTGGTGGTCATTATTGTGATTGTTGGCCTGGATGCGATTTTTACCTTAGTAGACGAACTCGACCAGCTGAAAGGCGATTACCAGTTTGTGCAGGCACTGGAATTTATGGGCCTGCGCCTGCCACGCCGCGCCTATGAATATATGCCGATGGCGTGTCTGATTGGCTGTCTGGCTGGCCTTGGCAGCATGGCCGCCAACAGCGAATTAACCGTGATGCGTGCTGCCGGTATTTCGGTGGCGCGCATCAGTATTTCGGTACTCAAGCCAATGGCGGTACTGATGATTTTCAGTCTGCTGCTGGCTGAGTTTGCCATTCCGACGCTGGAGCGTATTGCTCAGTCACAAAAAGCGGTCGCGCAGGGCAAAGGTGATGCGTTGTCGAATAAAGGCAAAGGTTACTGGCACCGCGAAGGTTACGATTTTATGCGTTTTACCGCGGTTGAGCCGGGTGGTGTGCTGCACGGTGTGACGCTGTATGAATTTGATGTCGACCGCGAACTGCAGCGTGTGCGCACGGCGCAGCGGGCGATTTATCAGCGCTCGCACTGGCAGATGGAAGATGTGCAGGATGTGTTGCTGTTGGGTGACCATACCGAAGTGCGCAGCTTTCCGACTTCTTCATGGGATACCGAATTAACACCGGAAAGCCTCAGTGTGGTGATGGTGCAGCCACGGGATATGTCGATCTCCAATCTGTTCAGCTATACCCGTTATCTGAGCAAGCAGGGGCTGAACGCCGACAACTATTTATTATCTTTCTGGCGCAAGGTTACGCAGCCTCTGGGCACTTTTGCGCTGGTGATTCTGGGTATTTCTTTTATTTTCGGACCGCTGCGTGCAGTGACGCCGGGTTACCGGATTTTCTCCGGCATTCTGGTGGGGCTGGTGTACAAATACGCGGAAGAATTGCTGGCTCCGGCCAGTATTGTGTTCGGCTTTGCGCCCATCTGGGCGAGCATTATTCCGATTGCCGGCTGCTTTTTGCTGGGCGTGCTGCTGATGCGTAAGGCGGGGTAAACCCGCCTCAGGCACAGTCAAGGCGGGCGTTGTACGGTGTTTATTGCATGTTTTTCGGGATATAAACCATTCGCGTCAGGGATGCCATATCGTGCCAGCTGCGCTGCTGTTTATCGAACAACGCCCACCAGAAGCCAAGGCCGGCAAACAACAGCGAGAAAAATCCCACGCCGCTGCGTAACATGCATTGGCTGAGCTGAATGCCGCGGCCATTGTTGTTATCGTTGTTGTCGTTCAGCAGCTTCAGGCCCCAGGCTTTCATGCCAATGGTCTGACCGCCACGGCGCCAGGAATGGCTGTAATAAAGAAAGCTGATCGTAAACATAACCGACATCGACATGGCCGGGCTGAGACGAACAAACTCCGGGCTGCCGATGATTTTAGACACGGCTGTTACCAGAAGGCCGCCGAGCAGAATGTACAGCGCAATCAGAACCAGACCATCGTAGGCCATTGCCGCAAGGCGGCGGGTGAGCGGAGCGGTAGGGTAATTCTGATCAGACATAACAGCACCTGTAACGGTCGGCAAATAACAGGCGCGCATCATAACAAAAGTGCTGCGTTGTGGCTGCCAGATAGACCGGTTGCCGGGTAATAAAGCGTCAGGACCAGCGTGAATCGCGGCCGTCGCTGATTCAGATAAGGACAAGGTGTGAACAAAAAACAGGCGTGGCTGCTGGCCGCACGACCCAAAACCCTGCCCGCAGCGTTAGCGCCGGTATTACTCAGCCAAAGCATGGCGGCGGCGGCCGGTGGTTTTTCCTGGTCATTGGCATTGGTGATTCTGAGCTGTGCTTTGGCCTTGCAGGTGGCCGTTAATATTGCCAACGATCTGTTCGATTTTCAGCGTGGTATTGATGACGGCGTGCGCCTTGGCCCGGCGCGCGCGGCACAGTCGGGTTGGCTCAGCGCGCGCGAATTGCAGGGCGGATTAATCCTGAGTTTATTGCTGGCTGTTGTCAGCGGCGGATGGTTGGTGCTGCAGGGCGGCTGGCCCTTTGCCTTGCTGGGTCTGGCGTCGGTGTTGGGCGTGCTGGCTTACAGTGCCGGGCCTCTGCCTCTGGCGTCCCATGGTCTGGGGGAGGTTACGGTCTTTCTGTTCTTCGGTTTGCTGGCGGTGTGTGGCAGTTACTATTTGCAGCGCCAGTCTTTGCCCGTTGAGGTTTGGCTGGCCGCTGTGCAGATGGGGCTACTGACGGCAGCGATTATGTTGGTTAATAATCTGCGTGACCGGGACAGCGATAAGCTGGCCGGCAAAACTACCCTGGCATTATGGTTGGGCGAGCAGGGAAGTCGTGTGCTGTATGCCGCTCTGATTTTGCTGCCTTTGCTGTTGCTGCCAGCAGGAACGTTAAGTTTTGTCTGGTGTGCGTTACCGGCAGCGCTGTGGTTGGTATTGCGAATCTGGCGACGTAGCGGAATAAAACTGAACCGGCAGCTGGCGCAGACCGCGCTGTTTTGTCTGTTGTTTGCGTTATTGCGCGCGTTGGATTTGCTCGCGTTTTAATTGCCCCTGAGGCTGCAGATCAATATTCAGAACGGTTGCAAAGGTTAGACTTTCAGGATTGATATTATGAACACAGGCAGGAGAGTTAAATGGTTAATTTAGGTGATATCCGCCGGCAATACACTCAGGGCCGGTTAGACGAACAAACCGCAGCAGCGGACCCTATGACCCAGTTTCATGCCTGGTTTGAGCAATATCGCGGCACCGACCCGCTGGAGCCAACCATTATGACGGTTGCTTCGGTGGATGCCGCAGGCCAGCCCTGGCAGCGTATTTTGCTGCTGAAAGCCTACGACGAAAACGGCTTCGTATTTTTCACCAATTACGACAGTAATAAAGGCCAGCATTTTGCGGCTAACGCTCATGCCAGCCTGCACTTTTTCTGGATTAATCTGGAACGTCAGGTGCAGGTGCAGGGAATGGTCGAAAAAATCAGCCGTGCTGAGGCAGAAGCGTATTTTCATTCCCGCCCGCGGGAAAGCCAGCTCGGTGCCTGGGCCTCTGCGCAGAGTCGTCCTCTGGCCGACCGCGCTACACTGGAAGCCCAATTTGCCGAAGTTTCCAAACAGTATGAAGGGCAGGACGTTCCACTGCCGGATTACTGGGGCGGTTATCGGTTAAAACCTGCGCGTATGGAATTCTGGCAGGGTGGTGAGCACCGTCTTCACGATCGGCTCGAATATTCGCTGGCTGACCGTGAGTGGAAAAAACAGCGGTTAAATCCATAGCCATTATCTGAATGCCAAAAAGCCCGGATTTTCCGGGCTTTTTACGTTCAGGTTTTATCGTTCTGGCTGAGCATCAGAGTTTTGCCATTAAAGATTCGGCCTGAGGAATATAACTGCCACCAAACAGCAAGGCATGATTGAGCAGATGGTAGAGCTGATACACCGGCTTGCGTTGTTCATGATTGTCAGCGGAAGAATTAACGCTTTCATAGCCGTCGTAGAATTTTTTCGGGAAGCGGCCAAATAACTCGGTCATGGCCAGGTCCGTTTCGGCATCGCCATAATAACTGGCGGGGTCGAATAATACCGGGTACGACAAATGTTTATCCGGATTAAAACCAATATTCCCCGACCACAAATCGCCGTGCAGTAATGCTGCCTCAGGCTGATGATTATCTAATATTTCTTTTGCCCGCTGTAATGCACGGTTGCTGTGGGCAAGGCGGATGCCACGGTCCAGTAATTGTGTCAGCAAGGGTTGCAGGCGCTGGCCGATAAAAAAATCGCACCAGTTGGCATTCCAGCGATTATCCTGAGCGGTTTCGCCACACCAGGTCATGCGCTCAAAACCGTAGCCTTTATCGGTTGTATGATGATGCATCTGTGCCAGCTGCTGACCGGCACTGAACCAGTCACCATGCACCGCCAGTGGAATATGCTGCAAAATAAGATAAGACATAGGCTGCATATCCGCACGCTTGAGTGAGCCCAGAGCCAGCGGAGCACAGGCAGCCATGGTCTGTGTTGCCAGCATGCGTAACAGGCATTCCTGTTCGGCGGCAAAGTGCGGCAGATATTCCAGATCCTGACACTTGATAAAAAACGCACCGGCTGCGGTCTGCACACTGAACTGCAATTGGTTTTTATGCTGGTGACGACTGAATCCACGTAAATCGGTAGCCGATGGAAACAGCAGGCGATTATTCACCGCATCGGCCAGAACATCGCGAAGCAATGGCTGAGCTGTGTGGTCGTCATGGTAACCGGATGCGCGCTCATCAAGGGCAAAAGCATGGTTCATAGCACAACACTCTGACGTTAAACAGTCGTACAGTGTATGGCTGCAGAAAATGAAATAATGCTGAGCAGTTAACACTTTCATACCTCAGACTGAGCGCTTTATGGGGCTTTTACCAAGGAATTACGTTCTGGTTACGGAGTGTTAACACAGCGGTGTTTTCCTGCTTCGCAGCCTGTTCGCTCTGCAATTTACGCTTGCAGCGCTGACTGCAATGAATGCCGACTGTTCTATATTCCAGGTTGGTGAAAGATGAGCTGGCCTTTTCCTGGCAACACGCAAAAGAAACCGCAGTGGCTGATTAATCCGCTACGACGAACACAGTAGTCGGCAGAAACGGTTTATTAATAACCAGTGGTTACTTAATATTGGCCGCAGTCAAAATGCCCCGAGTGGGCCGGAGAGCCGAATGAAATACCCCATCATCGCTGCGGGTGCCGCCACCGTGCTGATATTACTGGTTGTTATCCCGATGTTGTTGAGCGGTTGTGCCAGCAGCCGGGTCAATGCAAGCGCTCAGGCTGAACGGCTGCAACAGTCGCCGCAATACGATACGGCAGAACAGCAATTTACCAACCCGGTTCCACGCCCTGCGCATGGCTTGAAAGAGGTGGCCGGTATTTTCTGGGAGCTGGCGACCGGCAAGCATCCGCGCTCGGTGCCATCGCAGGCTATTCCGGTGCGCTCTTTTAATGCTGAGGAACTGCAGCAGTTACCAGCCGGTGAGCATCGCGTATACCGCATTGGCCACTCAACCTTACTGTTGGCGCTTAACGGTGAACTCTGGCTGCTGGACCCGGTATTCTCCGAACGTGCCTCTCCGGTGCAATGGGCCGGCCCTAAACGCTTTCATCAGCCGCCTATTGGTCTGGATGAATTGCCGCCACTGACAGGCATTATTATTTCCCATAACCATTACGACCATCTGGATGAAGCCAGCATTCGCGCGCTGGCTGATCGCGCAGAAGGTTTTTATGTACCCCTGGGCCTGGGCCAATATTTGCGTGACTGGGGCGTCAGCGAAGAGCGTATTCACGAACACGACTGGTGGCAGGAAACTCAGGTTGGTAACACCTTAGTTGCGGCCACTCCGGCGCAGCATTTTTCCGGTCGTGGAGTGCTGGATGGTGATGAAACCCTGTGGGCATCCTGGGTCATTATCCGCGACGATAAACGCTATTTTTTCAGTGGTGACGGCGGCTATTTTGATGGCTTTAAAACCATTGGCGAACGCTATGGCCCGTTCGATTTAACCATGGTCGAAAACGGTGCCTACAATCCGCGCTGGGCGCATGTGCATATGATGCCGGAGCAAAGTGTACAGGCGCATATCGATTTACGTGGCAAGCAGATGCTGCCCATCCATAACAGCACCTTTGATCTTTCTATTCATGCCTGGTACGACCCGCTGGAGCAGGTACGGCAACAGGCCGAACAACGCAATATTGCGCTGGTTACACCAACCATTGGCGAAGGCGTTATTATCGGCAGCGAACAGCGCTTCAGTTACTGGTGGCAGCCGTTAATTGAGCAGGACGTTGCCGGTCAGGAAAATAAAGTGCAGGAAATAGAAACTGTTGCGGAAGAGGGTGGCGATAATAAACGGTTGGCGCAGGGTAAAATGGATCAGAATTAATAAATGAGTTTCCATTAAGTTATTGCTGTTTATTATCGTAGAGGGAAATCAGTGATTCTTGAATTTATACGAGATACCTCCAAGGTTATGCCTGTATCAGATGTGGCTGATCAGATTCGTTGCCTCAGAGTCTGGCACTGAAAATATAAAACGAATAAAGAAATATCCCATTACAAAAATTTGGTTGAATTGGAAATCGCGGGTTTTAAAGAAGAATCATTTGATATTCTTTCTGGGCTGAAGGGCTTGAAATCTCTGCGCGTTCTGCATATGCCAAAGCTGATGTCACTTTCTGGATTGGAGGCTCTGGATAATTTAGAAGCACTGTCTTTGGAAACTTTACCGTCATGGGATTCCAGCAGTAAGAAGACGACTGTCGAAAGTTATGAGCCTCTTCTGGGCTTGAATAAACTGGCATCTTTGAATCTTCTCTCTATCGTTTCTGAGCAAAGAAGTATCAAGGAGTTGGCTTGTCTAAGTCATTTAAAATCAGCCCAAATTGCTGGGGTGGATCGCCGAGATATTGAGGCGTTTTTTGCTGATAATAGCCATATCGAAAGAAAATATCGGTTTCAGCGATTCTGAACAGCGCAAGACGAAAAAGCCCGCGAAGTATTTGCATGCTTCGCGGGCTTTAGAATTCGTGGTAGCTATGACTGGACTTGAACCAGTGACCCCAGCATTATGAAGCCGGTCAGGCTTGCTGCTGTGAGTGTGGTGCTTTTCTGGTGTTTTTTGCCCTTTCTCAATGGCTATCATCTCTTGGGCGCTGATTAACAGGTCGTTAAATAGCTCACTCTTCATTATTTCACCTCAGTTATATTTCCTTAGAATTTCCTTGTCTCTAATGATATTCATTAAGGTACTTCCTTTTATTTCTTCACCATTTATTTCCTTTGCTAGTTCGTAATTGTTAAGCGTTTTTATGAAACTTATTAGGCATAAAACTGCAAGGTATACGAGGGCTATTATTGTGAATATTTGGTATAATATTATTTGAGGCCTGATGTTTTGACTTGTTGTGTTGAAAAGTATAAATGCAATTAGGAATAAAACTATATATCCGGCAAAAGTTGATCCGAGGTGCAATTTGGGGTGTTGTAATTTTAAAAATACCTTCCCACTTTTTTTTACATATTCTAGTTGTTTTTTATTTTTCCCGAATTGCTTCATTTGACCTTCTGTTAATAGCCTTTTCTCAAAGAATGTAAACTCGTTATGGGTTAGGTCTGAGCTAAGATAGCTATTGGTCAGTAGCAATTTATTATGTCTTCTGTCTCCTGCAGGGAGTGCGTTTATTGCGGTTATATAGTCTGTAGTGTTTTTAAGTTTTTGAGATCTCATTTTTACACTGATAAAAACCAGACCGGATATTGCGCCTAATAAAGGTGTGGCTGCTGCTATATATTTCAATAGTGTTATTAAATTAATATCTTCCATTCTATGCCTTTACATTTGAATCAAATAAAGTACTCGTCTGACGTTATTTAGAAGCTTGGTTCTTTTCGTTGCTTCTGTTTCGTGACTGCAGGTTTAGGTTCTGTTGCGGTTGGCGGGGCGAAAGCTGCTGCGATGGCTTCTTTTACGGCTGATACCTGATAGTTTCTTTGGGCTTTGATTCTGATTAGTGGCAAGCCTGCCGATTCGCAAGCGCCTTCAAGGAAAGCGTCGCGTTTGATCCGTGCTTTGCTGTTGTGACTGCTGTCGTCTAGTTCAACTGCTGCTTTTACTTCCAGCGTTTTAGGATCGCATAGTAGGTAGTCGAAATGCTTCGCTGATATCCGGTTGAATGCGACCTGCCAGTTTTTACGGCTTAGTCCTTTTTGTGGTGCCAACACATCAGCAACCCGGACTTTTCCCAGTATTCGATATTCGTTGGCTGTCGCCAGGTCTAACACGCCGAGAAAAGATCGTTCTGCGGGTGTGAATAGTCTTGCCTGCTTGCGGTAGTTAAATTTGCCTGAGGTCTTTTGCTTCGCGGCAATAACCAGAACTGCCAGGATTATTAGAATTAAAAAAAAGATTTCCATTTGAACTCCTGTAATGGGATTCCTGAGCCGCTAAAGCTTCCACCTGTCAGCGGCTTTTTTGCAATTAGCCAGCCTTGGGGGTTGGCTTTAAGTTTGTATGTGCCTTCTTCGTAAGAGGGCTAATTTGTCCAGCCTCGGGCAATTCTTGCCCTGTTGCTAGCCAGTAGCAGTATTCTGGACATACTGCTACCAACGCCTCGATGTCTGTTGCTCTTAGCTCTGCTTTTCCTGCCTTAACGTTTTTCCATCTGTCCGCTTTGATGCCCGTCCGTTCTTCCAGAAAGGGCGACTTTAGCTTCTCTAAGTCCATCAATAGCGCCAGTCTTTCGCTGGGCGTCATTCCCATATAAAAATACAATCGAGTAATATGTACTCTATATCTAGTAAATATTACTCGTTCCTCTATAGTGTTCTTGTCAGGGTGTTGCAGCACCCGCCTTTAATACTCGTAACCGCCCAACGTACCAGAAACGCCGAATCTGTAAAGGCATTGGTGCGGGGTAAGGGGAATCAGAATGGCTCAATTCGTCTCTGCTGAGTTTCAGCGCCTTCAGTCTCTGTACGCTAACGCTGAGCTGGCTCATGCCATTGCGCTTCATGATCTTGGTAAGGCTGATAACCGGTTTCTCTCTGAGCGTATCCGGGCTGTTTCAAATATTCAGCATGACAAGCCCGCGTTTTCTCATCGCTTTACCGGTAAGAAGGGGTATAGCCATGACTAAGCAAGATGTTGAAAACCTCTTAGAGGGTGTGATTAGTCTCTCTGTCGATTCGCCTTTATCTGAGCATAAGTTCACTGATCAACAAATTGAGCTTATCAGGTCTTATAAAAGAGCTTTGTTAAAGCATTTGTCTGATTCGGAGTCTCGCCATGATTAAGCCTGTTTCTCCAATTCCTCTTCAGGCTGAACTGATTCCGGTGGATGAGTCCGCGCTGCTTGCCGAATTCCGCGCCACGTTTCACAACGAGCAGGCGCACATGCCTGAAGTCAGCCTGCGCTATCTGCTGTGGCTGATCCTCTCCGAACAGCCTGCAGCTGATGTTAAACGCTTCGCTAACCAAGTCCGTATTGATCTGAATGAACAGCGCCTGGCATCTGCCGTCCGCGCTGGTTTGGTTCCAACCCGTTTTTGTAATGTCGGCGGTCACGCTCTTGCCGTCGGCTGAAAAGTGAAGAGAGCTATCTGAGGAAATAACTATGCAATTTCAAATGCCAGTGACCCTGATCGGTGGAATGTCGTTTCAACCTGATAACGGCAATCGTATCAATCAACTGTATGTAATTAATGCTGACCCAAGTAACACGATGTACCGGGGTTATGTGCCAGCCAAAATGAGCTGTGACCAGGCGATCGTTGATAGCTTGTCGAATAATCCCGCTGATTATCCGATGAATGTCACGCTGATCGTTCTGAATAAAACGCAAGGCGGAAAAACTGTACAGCACGCGCTTTCTATTGTGCGCGAACCGGCTAAGAAGGCTGGGTAATTAAATGAATTATGTGCTCGTCTGTGATGAACCCATTACGGCGGCGCTTGAATGCTCAAGCGGCTGGAAGGTTACGACCTATACCCAGTCGTTTGACATCTCAGAACTGTCTCCTGAGACGGCTCTGAGTTACTTCTCGGCGGGGTTTATTCTGCCGGTTGTTCCACTGGCTGCCGCATTGGGCGTGGCGGTCTTACTTAAATCGATTAAGGGGTAATCCTATGGATGCTGCTGCTGTTACTGCCATTACTGGTGCCGTTGATTTCGGAACCGTTGTAACTGGTCTGGGTGCTATTGGTGCTGCTGTTGCGGTTGTGTATATCGCAATGCGTGGTGTCAAGATGCTGCTCGCTGGTATCCGTTCCTGACGGGGTGGGGGTTGGATTTATTCAGCCCCCGATTTTTATGCTTGAACTGTATCACTTCTCTTTTTTTGTCTCTGGCCTTGTTACTTGCTTCCTGTTTTTTAACTGGATTCGTTAACGGTCTTTATCTGAATTCTCTAGTGAGCCTCTGAAATGAAATACCTGTTTTTATTGCTCGCTTTTTTTTCTGCTGATGTTTTTTCTAACGGTTGCCCTTATGGTTACCGTAATGATGCACCTTATTCAGTTGGTTCTATAGAAGCTGCTGAGTGTAATTTGAGTCAAGTTCCATCTTCCAGAATCGCCGTTACCGGCTGTGTTAAAAACCAGTCTTATTATGCTTGGACTGTTCAGGTCGTTAAACCTGAAGATTGTGCAGTCCCAGCTGATGACACGGGCGAGGATGGCTGTTTTCCAGAACAGAAAAATAATGAATTTGGCACTTGTTCCGGGCAGGAGTTGAAAGAATGTACTTCTCCGAATGGTGAAGTTTATAGAATCGAACAAACAAAAAGTTGTTCTGATTATTGTCCCGGTGCAGGTATAGGGAATGGCGGTGTTGGGCGGGGTTCTGTTCATAAATGCGACGGTCCTTACGGCGACCCTAAAACCCACGCTGAAAACTCTTGTTTAAATTATTTAGCTCAAAACCCTAACGGCATTTGCCAGTCTTCTACCGATGATCCGTCAACGTCTAATGATGAATCTAAAAACTGTTACGACTACTCTCCTACTTCCGGCGGTGCCGTTGAAGTTATGTTTACTGCTTGCCGCAATCTCGGCGGTAATGGCACAGAGCCTGGTGATGGCACAGAACCGGGCGACGGCACAGAACCGGGCGATGGCACAGAACCGGGCGACGGCTCAGAACCCGGCGATGGCTCACAGCCTGGGGATTCAAATAATGACGGTGTTCCGGATAACTGCGAGTCTGCTGTTCAAAATTTTCAATGCCCAACTGAACAGGGCTATAAAGTCATTGTTCAGGATGCTGCTACTTGCTCTCTGCTTTGCCAGCCTCCCTCTACTGATCCAACAGACCCAACAGGGCCCGGAACGGGTGATGGCGGCGATTCTGGTGGCGGCGATACCGGTGGTGATGGCGGCGGCACCACCGATCCTACCGATCCGGGTACAGGTGGCGGCGGTACCGGTGGCGATAACCCAACGGGTGACCCTCTGGGTATTGATAACTTCTCAAGTCTTAAAGAAAAAGTCGCCGCTAAAAAGGGCGAGTATTTCGACAAGCTGGAAGAATATCAGGATCGTTTTTCAGATTTACTGAAGCTGAACAACAACAGCTCTGGCAGCCCGTTTGGCAGCAATAAACTGAACATATTTGGCGTCGATATTGAATTCGGCACCATACGCTTTCAGCCGTTTCTAGATTTCTTACCTGCATTAATTCTATTCATGGCTTCTGTTTATGCAGCATTCATTCTGCTTGGGGGGATGCGTAAATGATTCGCTATATTCCACTGTTTTTATTATTGGCTATTCCGGTTTCCGGCTGGGCTGCTGATTCAGGATCAGCTGTTGAAACCTTATCTATGTATGACTCGCTGTTCACCACCGAATCTTATACGTGGATAGATACCGTGTTTGAACGTGTTGCTGCTTGGCTGATTCTCTGGTGGCTGGAAATCAAACTGTTTGCAGTTGCTTTTAGCTATGACATTGCCGTTCATCTGGTGCAGCAGCTCGGTATCGTTAATCAGATAAAAAGCACCATGTCTGGCCTTAGTCAGCAGGTGTACGCCTTTCTTGATTACCTCAATGTGCTGGAAGCCTTAAATATTGTGCTGTCAGCCCATGCTGCACGTCTGGTTCTGGGGATCATGTAATGACTGCCGTTATTCATCATGGGCCACCGGGATCATATAAAAGCTTTTCCATTGTGCAGAACGTCGTCATTCCCGCATTGCAGCAGGGGCGGACAGTCTGCACCAATATCCGTGGTCTTGACGATATCGAACGTATCAAGTCAGCAATGGCCATTGATGTGCCGGCAGAAGCTCGCCTGATTGCTATTAAGCATGATAGCGATGAAGGTTTTGAGTACATGGCTAAGTTCTTTCAGTGGGCACCACCGGGCGCTCTGATCGTAATGGATGAAGGCCAGCGGGTTTACCCAACACGTTTAAAAACACTGGCCGTATTCGATACGCCAGACTCCGAAAAAGAAACCTTAGACAGTGGTGTTCAGCGTCCCAGTACCGTTGAAAATGCCTTCGACCAGCACCGGCACATGAACTGGGATATTTATATCAGCACCACCAATATCGGGAAAATACACAAAGAAGTACGGGCGGTTGCCGAATACGCATACCGTCACCGTGAAATGTCCGGCGTCGTGCCGTGGTGGAAAAACTCATGGCGGGAATTCAAACATGATGCAGAAACCAGCGGAAAATCCGTTAGTCACTATATCGGAACCCCAGTCCGTAGAAAGGCAGACCCCAGGGTCTTCGAGTGCTACCAGTCAACAGCAACAGGACAAGCTAAAGGGTCTAACGAAAATAAAAGTATTTTTGCTGATCCAAAGCTACGAGTACTGCTCGGATTTATTGCATGTGTTGTTGTCTGGTTTTTCTATAACCTGGTCAAAGTCGTTCAGCATTATTCGGACAGTGAGCCTGTACTTGCTCCGCAGAATATCCCGCATTTTGTTGATGCTCCTGATCATGTACCTGATCGCCGGGGCCATGCGTCTGATCCTGAGACTGTTAGTGGTTTAAAAACAGAAACCATTGATATTGTACAGGGACGAAAAATCTACTACACCGGCACGTTTAATCTGCACCACTTCAGCCTCGTGTCAGACGACGACTATATCAGCCTGACCTCAGATGATTTCAAAGCAGCAGGGTATGAGGTTCAAAAGCTATCCCGCTGTCTCGTCCGTATTGCATCACCGCGAATTACCTATTTTGCACTGTGCTCACCAGAGCCCATAGAACAAGCCCCTGAGCCTGTTATTGCCCAAGTGCTGCCGGGCGGATAGCTCATTCCTGATTAACCGGTTTTGGACGTTCTGTTGTTGTATGAATGTTTAAAAAGAAAAGCCTGATTGAAAGATTGTTAGTAGTAGGGGCGGCTTGTCCGCAAGAGGTAGAACGAAGTTCGTAGGACGTGAGTCCTGATCCTGTGGGTCAAACCGCTTGCGTGTTTGTCCACGGGACTAACTTATGTACGTAAATCAATTCTGCGCGCCCGGCTGATCGACGCAGCGAACAGCGTACTAGATTCAGCCGGGCGCTAGCCATTTGGCTACGCCCATAAGCTCCTGTAACACTTATATTAAAAGGGGGGTAAATCCTCCCACATGCTCCATAAAAGGATTTTTCCATGCGTTATGAATCAAAACCAATGAAACGAATCGGTGATGTTTTTGAGAACCAAAATTCAACCGTATCTTATGACCTGTCCGGTCTTCGTTTTTTGCATTGTGGTGTGGATACCATCAAACAGCTTTTTGACTGTGTGCCTCGTGAAGATGTGCTTGAGAAACTGGCTAACCATTACGACAACAAGAAAACAGACCTGATTGTATTCGGTGAGCATGCATGGCGCTTTTCTCGTGCTGGTAAAACCTCCGGTTATCAATACCTGCTCAAAAACTTAGAAATTGGCTTCGTTGTACTGTTAAAAAGCTTCTATCACGAAGCAGATAAACAAGGTCCACACCTCAAAATCGAAGTCACACCCGAATCTGTCGAACGATACGGTCTGAATCGACTCACCAAAGAATTGCACACTGTAGGCTCATTGTTCGCTGACTCCCTGATTGCTTCCGGGGTTGCTGTTCACATGGCTTTAGATATGAAAGGGCTTGAACTGCCTGAAGACTTTGAGCAACGACTTGTTACGCGCGCACAGCGACAACTCAAGGTGACGGGTATTTCCAATGCGGCCTATGACGCGCGTGGGGCAGCCTTTATTTACGGACAGAATCAAACATACATGTTTGGCAGTGCATCAGGTCTGCAATTCTGCTGTTACGACAAAACAGAAGAAGCCAATCACTCAGACAAAATCGACTTTTGGGAGGATATCTGGAAGAGAACCCCCAGTGCAGAGAACCCAGAAGACACCGAATACAAACGGGGAGATCAGGTTCACCGGGTAGAATTCCGGTTCTCTCACAGAATCATCAAAGAGTTTGAGAACGGCAATCTTCTGAAAACCGGCGAATATATCTGTATTCGTGAACCACGAGACCTCACAAAGCATCTGCGTGGTCTTTGGCTGTATGCCCTCAATAACTTCCGTCTCCAGCATTCCACCACATACATGCATCCCATCTGGCAGAAGCTGATTGAAGACATACAGTGGCAGGACATTCACCCAGACTTTGTGTATTCCCGCGCTCAGAAAATTGCCCAGACAGACACCAGTAAGCGGAACGTTGCCATGTTCATCGGTAATTATTTAAAGCTGGCGGCCCGAAAGGGCCTTAAACCGGAAGTCTGTGTCAAACACATCCTGAGCGCCGGGCTTGATAGCGATGTCGCCCAATATTTCGGCCTGCTTCTCTACGGCAATTCATCAGAGCTTGAATCCATGCTTATGGAATTCGTAGAAGAAAAACTCATTTTCCACCGTATGAATGGGGTAGGTACCAATCAATCTATTAATGCAGTCCCGTTTTAGGAGGATTCCATGGGGTTAAACACTCAACTCATGTCTCTGTCTGAATGGCGGGAAAAGCGTTTCGTTGGTAAGCCTCCCAGCACATCAACGGTTCATCGTTGGATCAAAAATGGTGATCTACCTGCCAAGCGTATTGGTGGCATGTGGTTTGTGATCATCAGTGAAGAACAGAACACTACCGGCGATTCTCTGGTAGATGCAGTACTGCAGGCGTAACCAGTGGCGAGACAGAGAACCAAGGCAAACAGCGATTTACCCGAAAACCTGTACCGTTACGGAAGGGACAACCAATACTTCCGGTATCGGCACCCGCAAACCGGGAAAATGCATGGCATGGGGTCAGACAAGATCAAGGCGATTGCAGCAGCTAAAAAGCTCAATCACATACTGATGAAACCCTCTGATCTGGTTCGGGCTGTATTGGACAGCAGTCATGAGTCATTCGCTAACTGCATTCGACGTTATCAGGAAGAACGTCAACCGCTGGAGTCACTGAAACCGGCAACCGTTAAGCTGGAAAACTACCGTCTTAATGCACTGAGCAAAGACCTTGGGCATTACCTCGCTGATGACCTGACCGTTAAAGCCTGTGCTGAGTGGTTGGATGGGTTCAAAGGCAATGCCTATACAAAGCATCGGGGAACGCTGATTAAAGTCTGCACATTTGCAGTATCAAAGGGGTTGATGCGGTTGAATGTAGGGCTTAACACAATGACTGCTCCGCGACTCACAGAGAAGAAGCGCAGACGGCCGCTTAGCAAAGAATGGTATGACCTGATTTATCAAGGCGCGCCAGAATGGCTACAGGTTGCCATGGCATTGGCTCTGGTGACACTTCAGCGCCGCGGTGATCTTGTGCTTGCCAGGTATGACGATATTGAAGGCGATAGATTAAAAATCATTCAGGCAAAAACCGAACAGCATGGTCACCGTGCTTTTCTGAAAATCCAGATAGGGGAAAGTCTTGCCGGTATCATTGAGCGATCACAGCAAATCAAACCTCTGAACTGTCCATTTATTGTCCACCGGCTACCGGCCAGACGCATTCCGTTTGATGGTCAGGAGCATCATGGTCAGATTCAGGGGGATTACCTCGGGAAAACATTTCAGAAAGTGCGGGATCAGATACCAGTCTTTAAAGAAATGGAACCAGAAGAACGTCCGACATTTCATGAGATACGGGCTTTGGGTGGTGCTCTCTATTTAAGGCAGGGATTCAGCAAAGAGTATGTGAATCTGCTCATGGGTCACACAACTCAGAAGATGACAGACGACTACACGGACAGACATCAGCAATGGACAGAATGTGCTGCTGAACTGGTGTTTTAGAGGGTAGGGAAGTACTGGATATTGATAGTCTATTGATACTATTTTGATACCAGACCCCAAAAACAAAAACAGCCGCTTATAGGCGACTGATTTGTAAGGTAATTCTGGTAGGACTAGCCAGATTCGAACTGGCGACCTCTACCATGTCAATATGCAATCGTATCAGGCTTAAGTTATTGATATACAACGGATAATTTATTCTGTTGGTACGCGCAATAGACGCAATATGCGCAACGCGGGAGTATATAAATCAATAACTTACATTTGGAAGAGAGCTGTATTTTGCAGACGAAAGCGGGCTAACTGATCAGTTCGTTTATGCACAGACCGGCCTCAACCTGCACCCATTTTTCCGAATGGCCCTGCTGGTAGTATTTGGTCATCGCCTGATCTCCGTGGGCCATGAGCTGTTGAACGTAGTCTGTTTGATAGCCGCTTTGCTCATACAGCCACGCACCAAGCGAACGAATCTCGTGAAAAGTTGGACGCTCTTCTTTTGGCATACAGGTAAACACCGAAAGCGTGTCACGGACCTTGCGAAACTCTGCACCGAACTTGTTTGGACTGAACTGACTCCAGTGGTCTGTATCTTTCGATGGCTTAATCCTACTTGGGCGCCAATGAACAATGTAAGGGCTCACAATACCGTCATCTCTGGATCTTCGCACAACTTCCTCCAGTTCGGGGGTCATCATGATCCTCAATCGCGCCCAGTCGTTTTTCTTGGTTTTCTCACGAACAACGTGCAGCGCGCAGTCTCTGATTGCGTCATATCGCATATGGCAGACTTCGTATCTGCCTTGCAGCGTGATTAATGCAATCTCCATGGCGATCTTTAGCCATGGCGGTGCAGCTGTGTGTAGTGCCTTGTACTGCTCCAGCGTCATGCGCTGGCGGGCTTTTTTATCCTGCTTTTGCGCGTATGTTGGATCTGCCGGATTATTCTGCAAATAGCCTTTTGTAACACCGAACCGAAACAGGTCTATCAGTGTGCCGCGATGCTTAACGTAAGGATTTCGTTCGAAATTATTATCAAGCCACTCGGCGCAGTCTTGGGTTGTGACTGTCGAAATGATGCGATTTCCAAGATCCTGATCTATTCGATTGAGACGGTATTCCGTGTTTCTCTGCGTTCCTGCGGCAAGCCCAAGCTCAGGCAGACGCTCAGCGCGGAAGCGCTCAACCAGGTGTGAGATTGTTTTGTCAGCGATCCCAAGTACGCGCTCAACCAATCCTGCGCCGCCAGTAAGAAGCTTTGCATTTAAAATGCGCGCAGCTGCATTGGCCTTGGCCTTATTGTCGCCCATTCCGTGCCAGGCCCCCGTTATGGGGTGTTTGTAACGGTAATATGTCGTGTTCTTTCGCTCAGACTGGTATAGATTTGGCTCCAGCCCTTTGTGCTTTCGTGCTCTTGGTGCCATCAGCCTGCTCGCAATACTTGATCAACCAGATCATTCCCAGTTTCCAGCTGTTCTGCGTCAGTATCAACAAACCATTTGTTGCCGATTTTTTTTGCTGGAACAGCACCGGAAACACACCAGTGCTGTGCAGTGCGCTTACTTGGGCGGGGGTTTTCAAAGCGCGTTGATATCCACGTGCTCAACTCGAGTAAAGCCATTGTTCGTATCTTCAGTTTCATTAAGCCCTTCATGGCTCTGTTTTCTGTGCTGCCTGCTGTTGCCAATAACACTTCATTGCCCCCGACGGAGCAGGGGAAAATCTTTGTTAGGTTGCGCTGCTACCTAATAGTGATCTTGCGCTTTGTTGAATCCAGCCTGGTGTTTGCGAATGATCATCTGCAATTGCTGCGATCCATTGTTCATATTTAACTATTGTTTTTATGTCTTGTATTCGCCTAATGCTGTGGAAATAGTTATCAATTAAATTCATATCAACCCATGAATTTTCTTCATCATCAAAAAATTCATTTTCGCAGTTTAAATAAACCCCATATGTTGAATCACCGTATTCATATAAGCTATAAGCAACCGCTCCATCTGGTGCTTTTTCTAATATTTCTTCGTTTTTCTGTAAAATCATATTCGTTCCTATTTTATGCAACTCAACGTCAAAGCATCCCGACAATTTTGCTCATCGCTACGCGGGAAATAATCAGCCCCATGTAAGTAGCGGTACAGCCATCAAACTGTGAAGGGCACCACCAGTCTTTCCGCTTCATCGAATTCTCCAGCGAGTCGTACAGCCCGTCGGTGTATTTATTCGGGCATTCGATGCGGATCAGTTCGCCGGCATCGGTTACCAGATCGACGTATTCAGTTGCCATTGGTGGGCTCCTGCTTTGCTTTTGGAATTGAGTAATCACCACGGCTGCGCGGATACAGCTCTATGACATCTTTGGGCCTTTTCCAGAATCTGGCTTTATTGCCTTTCGGTTCGATGACGCAATCTTTTGGATCAACACGGTACAGCTCAATAAGCTGTGGTGCGCCTATAAAATGAACATCGCCATCACGCGACCTAACTTTTCCGGGGCAGATTAAGTATTTAGGCATCACCGACCTCCTGTGCTGCTTCAAAGTACACATCCTTAGCCCATGAGCTACCATCTATCGCCATGCTGGTTATGAAATAGAGGTTTTTCTTTATGTTGATCAGCACTTCCTCTTTATCGGTTCCAGCATTAAGGATTACTTTTGCACGATAGGTCTGCGGCTTTCCGCTGAATGTGCAGTGAATTTTGCAGCCGCGCTCAATCTGGCCAGGCGCAGTAAGTTTTACCTTATTCATCAACGGCCTCCTGTACGCGCTGTTTATATTCATTCCAGTGCGCCCTGATATTTACTGCGCCATTCATTACTCCGCGTTCAAACCCTTCCCAAAACGCTTTTTGAGCTGGCATTCCGTCGCTATATTGCTCCGCCTGCCATTGTGCTTTCAGGTCTCCCGTGAATTCAGCCTCTGCAATAATTGATTTATCAGCAGTGCGAGCCATGCGCAGCAGGTTGCGCGCCAGTTCGGCTGGGCGGTAGTCCTGAAGCGTCCGGTTTAGCTCACGGTTAAACAGATTCCGGAAGTAGGCAACGTCGAGCCCGTAACGGTTTGTTCCGTTCTCATTGGTTGGACAGTTCCATTCGTTTTTTAAGCGCTCCACTGCCGAGGTTGGTGTTTCTGTCAGTGCGCTTTGTAGCAGTGTAATAAAGCCATGTAGGTCACCAGGGAAGCCGCGAACTTCTATCGCGTTCAGTGCGTTAATTCCTTCTACGACAGCAATTCGTAATTGATAAATTACGGCTTCTCTTGAAACCTCCGCCTTGTTGATTAGTTCTGACATTGTGCCTTCCGGAACGGCATCAAAAGCGTTATCCCATGGGTGGTTGGCTGTGCTGTGTTCGCCAATGTCGACTTCGAAGAACCGTGCAATTTCACCGGCCAGCATATCGGCAGATTCCGCGTGATCATCCCGATGTTCAATTTCTTCCAGAACAGCGCGGTGCAATTCTTCGATTCTCTTAAGCGCTGCTTCGGCCGTCTGGATGATCATTTCATCTGAATTAATGGCCGAGTAATCAACGCCAACGGCTTCGGCTAGTTTTGCCAGTGTTTGAAGCGGTTGATTCATGCTGCGTGCTCCTGTCTTTTCAGGTATTCGTCTACGTTCTGGCGGATCACCTCGAAATCGATAACCCATACCCAGTCGTTGCGTTCCCAGCTGCCGGGGTAAATTAAGTGCCAGATTCGGCTAAAATCAGCCGACGCCC
>Ga0210025_1000853_pt1 | contig 36350 bp, 35 predicted proteins | sample CryGeyme20150102_FD_183989 | JGI IMG/M metagenome (GOLD analysis project Ga0210025, IMG submission 183989) | Groundwater microbial communities from Crystal Geyser aquifers in Utah, USA - Crystal Geyser metaG 2015-0102 (SPAdes) (version 2) | ecosystem: Environmental > Aquatic > Deep subsurface >... | reverse complement strand
TAAGTCAAGACCTTTCAACCATTATTTTCACAAAAATAGTATGGGTTTTGCTTGTGTTTATTATTGGTCAATTAATTGATAATTTTTTCAGTCAACCCTATATTTTTTCAAAAAGTGTTAAATCGCATCCATTAGAAATCTTTTTATTGATTTTAATTGCTGGTATTCTCTTTGGTGTGGTTGGCCTTATTGTTGCCATTCCGGTATATACAGCTATAAAAGTGGTTTTAAAAGAATTTTTATCAGACAATCAAATCGTTAAAAAACTTACTAAAAATTTATAGTTGACTTTTGAATAAGGCTGTTTTAAATAAAGATGTTCAAGAGTTTATAAACAACCATATGGATTCTGATGTGTCTGCAATGATTTTTAAAGGCACTAGGTTTCCTAAGGTTGAGACAAAAGAAATTATAGAACAAATTGAAGCAAAAAAAAAATGCAGGACTAAATTGCCAACCTGGTTTCAAACAGAAAATATTTATTATCCAAACAAATTAAACATAGAGCAAACCTCTTCTGAAATTACAGCTTCATACAAATCAAAGTTAATTTCAGGAGCCTCTTTAATAGATCTTACAGGTGGTTTTGGAGTTGATTGCTTTTATTTTTCCAAAGCATTTAAAAAGGTAGTGCATTTCGAGTTGAATCCACAGCTTTCAGCCCTTGCAGAATACAACTTTAAAGTGCTTGGAATAGATACCATTGAAACAAAGAATATTGACGGCATTGAATATCTCATAAACACTAAAACCCATTTTGATTGGATATACATAGATCCCTCCAGAAGACATGACAACAAAGGAAAAGTGTTTTTTTTAAACGATTGTTTGCCTAATGTTCCTGAGCATTTAGAAACTATTTTTAATGCCACAAATCAAGTCATGGTAAAAACTTCACCCTTATTGGATCTCACTATGGGTATTCATGAATTAAAATTTGTTAAATCCATTTATATCGTTGCTGTAAACAACGAGGTTAAAGAATTGCTTTGGATTTTAGAGAAAAACCACCACCATAGCCCAACCATTAAAACAGTAAACCTTACAAAAGAAAGTACCATTACATTTGACTTTGTATTAGAAGATGAAAAAACACAAGAACCGCTATATTCTAAACCTTTAGCTTATTTATACGAGCCAAATGCAGCCATAATGAAAGCCGGAGCTTTTAATTCAATTTCAAATCAATTTAAGGTAAAAAAGCTGCAAAAACATTCGCACTTATATACTAGTAACAAGCTTATTGATTTTCCTGGTAGAATCTTTAAAATTGAGCAAATTCTACCTTACCATATAAAATCTTTAAAAAAGATACATTTAAAAAATGGGAATATTTCTACCCGAAACTTCCCGGAATCCGTTCAACAAATTAGAAAAAAATTAAATCTGAAAGATGGTGGTGAACACTATTTGTTTTTTACTACGGATATTGATTTAAAAAAAATAGTAATAATATCATCAAAAAATTAAGTACCTTTTAAGCCAGCAAACGCTTTTGTTTTTCCTTTTTCATCACCTCTTTTATGGTCTTAAATAGCCTTCTTTTAAGGCTTCTATATTCTTTAAAATATTTTTTTACAGAAACCAATAGCTCTTTGTGTTTTTCTTTGTAAGCGGCTTCTTCCTTTAATTGATTTTTGCCATCAATCATTATTTTTAATTCTTTTTCATGTATGATGATGGCATTAATGAGGTCATTATTTTTACTTCTAAGTAATTTAACCGAGGCAATAATTTCTTTACTGGTATGAAAATTATTCGAATCTATTAATTGTAAGGTAAATAGTTTAATTAAATCTTCAAAAAAGCGTTCTTCATCTTTAATAAAGTTCAGTTCTGAAAGCCATCTTCCTGATTCTTCATGCATTAAATCTGCATTAAGCCACTCGATATACTTTGTTGATTTTGAGACGATTTTCATGGTTTTAAATTTATAGTTATAAAAAAGGCAGAAAGCAATCCTCCTTCTTAAATTACTTTCTGCCATTGAAAGACTAAGCTATTTCAATAACTCTTTTAGGAGTTTGTTTCGCTTCTTCTTTTTTCATTAAATTAAGTTTTAGTATACCACTCTTGTAAGTAGCCTTGATTTCTTTATCGGCATTTACGGTGTCCGGTAGTTGTAAAGACCGATTAAATGATTCAAAATTAAATTCACGTCTGGTATAATCTTCTTCATTTTTTACCTCTTCTTCGTGCTTTTCGCAAGAAACATTTAACACATTATTTTCTAATGTGATAACAAAATCTTTTTTAGTAAATCCTGGAGCAGCAAACTCAATTTCAAATTCGTTGTCTAGCTCTTTAACATTCATAGCAGGTGTTAGGCTGCTATTGGTAAAAAAATCGTCATTAAAGAATCCTTCTGTGCTTAAAAAGTTTTTCAAGCCAGCATTATTCCAAGGGAATAATCTGTTTCGATTGTTTGATTTGATAAGACTCATAACGGTAAAATTTAATTAATAATAGGTCATTATAATGTCCTTTAAATTAATTAAATCTTAAATCAAAAAAAATGATTATTGTTAGCTTTAAAAAATTATTTAAAACCTTGATAACTTTCTAAATTTTAGTTTTTTTAATTGAATTTTTAAGAAGAGTAAATAAAAAGGCAAAAACAAAATCCTCTCACAAAAATTGTCTTTGCCTTTTAAAAATTGCTATTAACATTAAGTTCTGCAAAAATAAAGGTATTATTTAGAAAAAAACATGATAAAAGTCAGTATTTCTATTCATGAAGAACTAAAAAAGGAATGTCTGTATGGTAACTTATTTCCTGAACTGTAGGATGAAATAGAATACGCTGAAAATAATTTAAATTTTTAGCGACCATAGTAATAAGGTTTACATTTTTTTTCTCAACAAATGATTGAATAGCAGATTCAATATGATTATTGGTTAAATTATGAAAAACACAATGACTGTTTACAAAGTAATCTTCTAAATAACCTTTATTAATTTGTTGATCTAAATTTAAAGAAGCCCCTTTTTTATTGATATGCAATATATTAACAGTGCCTTTATAAAGATCAAGGACTTCCATAATGGGCTTTAATAACTCCAAAGAGTAAAACGAAGAAAAATCGGTTGGAAAAGCAATTTCTTTAGGCGTTTGATATTTGGCGTTTTCAGGAACTACAAGCGTTGTACAATGAACCCTCGTGATAACATCTCCTGTATTACTTCCTACTATAAGCTTTTTTAACCCAGAAGCTCCTTTGGTGCCCATGACTATGACATTAATTTTCTTTTCAGAAACATGCTTTCTAATAGAATCAATAAAGTAATTATAATCGGTTAAGGTATAAAACTGATGCTTTTCATTATTAGAAACACTAACCAGTTTTTTTAAGAGTTCTTTTAGTTTAACCTTTGCAGGCTTTACAAAGGCTTCATCAATCACTTCTTGTGTGGGCATATAGGTTGTTTCTGCAACCACCAGCGTATTAATGGTATTAACATGTAATAAATAAAAATTACAATTGGATTTTTCATAAAATTTTAGAGCATACTCTATGGCATTGCAAGAATTTTTAGAAAAATCTGTTGGTATTAAAATGTTCTTCATTAATCTACTGTTAATCAAAAACAAAAATATGTGGCAAGTTTATCACAAAAAATGATATAAATCATATTGTGAGATATAGTGGTTCATTTAGTTAATTTGTTGAAGCCTTTGAATATCAAGAATTTTGATGTTCCTTGCCTCAATTTCAATGAGACCATCTTTTTTAAAACTAGATAAGGTTCTTATGAGTGTTTCTGTAGCTATACCTGCAACGCTGGCTAAATCATTTCTTGAAATCCTGATAGGTTCTCCAGATTTATTATTTAATTTTTCAGCAAATTTTAATATGGTAGAAGCTGTTTTTTTATTGACCGAGCTATAGGCCATATCCAACAATTGGTCTCTAGCTCCTGAAAGATTATCTGTTAATAACTGAATGAGTTCAAGCGTTATTTTATGATTATTATCTATAATATCTTTTAATTCTTGCTTTGATACACCAACCAATTCGCAATCTTTAATGGCGGTTGCAGATTCTTGGTAAGGGATGTTTTGCGTAAAAGAAGTATATCCAAACAATTCATCTTCCTGGTATAAATTGGTGGTTAATTCTTTGCCATCATGATCATACTTAAAATTTTTAACAACTCCTTTTCTAATTAAATAAATGAAATTTGAGTTGTTACCTTCTTCATAAATAACATCGCCTCTTAAAAACCTGAAGGTTTTGCCGTTATCATCAAAGAAATTCTTTAAATCGTTAAGGGTTCTAATTTCATCATTCCCATCGGTTTCTTCATCGACACCTTTATTTTGTCTCTCATCATTTAAAATAGCTGCTTTGGCCATTCTGCTTTCTATGGCACTTATTAATTCTTCTTCATTAAATGGTTTGGTAATGTAATCATCTGCACCTAAATCCATCCCTTTTCTAACATCACGGCGTTCTGTTTTTGCCGATAAAAAAATAAATGGGATGTGTTTGGTTAAATCATTTTTTGATAAACTGTCTAAAACACCATATCCATCCAGTTCTGGCATCATGATATCACAAACAATAATATTGGGTTGATACTTTTTAGCAACCTCTACGCCTGCCCGACCATTGGATGCTGTTTCAACTTTATATCCAGATAATTCTAAAAGTTCTGCGGTGTTTTCTCTTAAAACAACATCGTCTTCAATTAATAATACTTTTTTCATTATTTAATTGGCTTTATTTGGTATGATTATAGTAAATATAGTTCCTTTATGTTCTTCGCTTTCAAATTTAATTTTTCCTCCTAAATTTTCTAAGTGAGTTTTTACAATATTTAACCCAATACCTGTCCCTTGGGTTAATAATGCGTTTTCTGCTCTAAAATAGCGATTAAAAATGTTTTTTTGATCCTTTTGTGGAATACCAATACCTTCATCTGAAATGATAAAAGTTGTTTCTTCATAATCTTGCCTTACTGCTATATCAATGGAGGTGTTTTCTGGCGAATATTTTAAAGCGTTATGCACAAGATTGGACAGGGCCAATTCCACAATTTTCTCGTCTTGATATAAAGACAAATCATCTATGTTATCCGGATATTTTATTCTTTGTCCTTCCTTTAACAAAAGATTACAGCTATATACAACTTCATTAATGACTTTGCTTAATTTGAAGTCCTTAAAATTATACTTTATTTTTCCTGTTTCTAATTTATCAATGGATAAAAAATCATTCAAAATATTATTTAAATAGTGAACTCTGTCTGTAATGGTTTTTAAATGTTTGTCCCTGTTTGACTGTTGTTCTGTAAGCTTGTATTTTCCTAACAGCATGGTGGAGGTTAAAATTCCGCTTAAAGGAGTTTTAAATTCATGCGAAACCAATGACAAAAACTTAGTTTTTAACTCATTGAGTTCAATTTCTTTTTTAAGCGCTATTTTTGTTTTTTTTTCTGCCTCTATACGCTTTTTGTTCTCTGCCTCTAATCTGGTATTAAGTGCCTGCAATTCATTTACAGCATTTCTTAATTCCTGGGTTCTTCTTAAAACCTTTTCTTCTAGTTTTGCATTCAAGTCCAATACTTGTTGTTCGTGCTTTTTTCTAACAGAAACATCTATTACTAAGGCCATGACAAAAGTTTCATCATAAGCTTTAAAAGGATTTAATCCTATTTCCAGAGGAAACACACTACCATCTTTACGTAAACCGGAAAGTTCACGTCCATTACCCATTTTTCTGCTAACATTTTGTTTTATAAAACCCTTAACATGGTTGGTATGATTATATTGATAGTTTTTTGGAATTAAAACATCTAGACGTTTCCCTATTAATTCTTTGTGCCCATAGTTAAACATTTGCTCTACAGAAACGTTTGTAGCCACTATTTTTTGAGATTCATCAACAACAATAACACCTTCAGAAACTGTTTCAAAAAGCAAATTGAAAACATCTTTATCTTTCTGAAACATGTATTTATTTTTTTAAAAGATTATGAAGCTTAAAAATACAAAAAAATAAATAGTCCAAATGAATGAAAATACATTGAAAATGTTAAAGTCTTTATATTGAAATTACCTATATTTATTAGGTTATAAATCATAAAACATGATTTGACATTATTTAATTGAAAAACAATTATTTAATTAGCTTTTACATCATGAAACAATCTTTTAACAATATTATTAATGATGACCATCTGGTTTTGGTAGATTTTTTTGCAGAATGGTGTGGCCCTTGTAAAACCTTAGCTCCTATATTGAAAGATGTAAAAAAAGAATTTGGTGAGCAATTAAAAATTATAAAAGTTGATGTTGACAAAAACCAAATGGTGTCATCAAAATATCAAGTAAGAGGTGTTCCTACCATGATTCTTTTTAAAAAAGGAAAATTGCTTTGGAGACAATCGGGCGTTTTGGATAAAAATAGTATCATTTCAATAATAAGAGACCATTTGTAAAATCAATGATATGATTTAAATCATAAAATAAAAATGTAATTCTTTTTATTTTTCATTATTGTAATTCGTGCTTTTTAATACAATAATTGAGCTTGTAATTTTTAAATATAAGACTATGATGGAGCCATTAAACAAAGAAGAATCTTTACAACTACTAAGTAACCATTTTATTGGTCATTTGGCATACATTGCAAAAAACACTCCTTTTGTGGTACCAATAACCTATTATTACAATCAAAAAGAAAACATAATTTTAAGTTATTCAAATGAAGGGCATAAAATAGATGCCATGAGATTGCACTCCTCAGTTTCTGTGCAAATTGAAGAAATACAGTCTATTAATCAATGGAAATCATTACTGTTAATTGGTGATTTTGAAGAATTAAAAGGAAGCGAAGCCAAAATGTACCTTCATAGCTTTGCATTAAATGTTAAGAGTGTTATGGCTAAAAAAGAATCGATAAAGCCAGAATTGATTAATAATTTTTCAAGTAAATTAACTACCAATTCAATTCCAATTGTTTATAGAATAAATATTCATCAAATGATAGGAAGAAAAAATATGCCTCAACTTTAAAGTTCTTTTCCCATTAGCTTTTTCTGTTAAATGCTGTGTTTACCAGTTTATAGGCTTTCTTTTTAAAATAAAACCCTTAAATAGATTGATTAAAATTTATTTTTTATTAGCAGAAAAATTATAGGCTGTTTTTGAAAAAAAATAATGACAAAAGTCATAAATAACTTCAGTTTCAAAGCGTAAATTTGTTGAAATTAATCAAAGAAATCATATGTTTAAACATATGGTTTATAAATCTTCTAATCATGAAATCATATGTATTAAAATTATTTTTTTTAGGGTTTTCAACCATGGCTTTTTCACAAGCCGGACACATTATGCAAGGTGTTGGTGCCGTTAATATGTCTATGGGTGGGGCTTCAACAGCGCAACCCTTGGATATTTCTGGAGCATTACATTGGAATCCTGCCGCAATATCGGTTTTTGATGACAAAATATTAAAATTTGATATTGGTTTGTTTTTTTCATCACCAGAACTATCATCTTCTTTGCCAGCAGGAATGTTGGGTCCTGGAGCACCTGGTGTAAGTGGCACTACGTTAGATGATAGAGGGGTTTCTCCAATGCCAGCATTAGCAATGGTTTGGGGAAAAGAAGGTAGCAAGCATACTTTTGGAGCTTCTGCTTTTGGCATTAGTGGCTTTGGTGTTACATTTCCAGAAGAACCTAACAATCCTTTAAGTCCAACTTTTAATCCACTGGAAAATTCTAACCCAATAAATTACCCTCAAAATGCCAGAGGGTTTGGGCATATAGAATCGGATTATATTCTATTACAAATTGGACTTACTTGGGCTTATGAATTAACCGATAAGTTATCTGTAGGTATAGCACCAACTATAAATTATTCAAAATTGGAATTATCACCAAACCCAACATCTAGTCCGTCTCTTACTGCTGGCTATCCTTCAACAGATAAAACTACTGCTATTGGATTTGGAGCACAATTTGGATTGTTTTATGAATTGGAATCTGGGTTAAAATTTGGTGCATCCTATAAAATGCCTCAAACATTTTTAAAATTCAAATTTGATAATACCTTCTTAGATAATAGCACTTCCAAAAATGAGTTTCAAATGGATTACCCAGGAATTTTGTCATTTGGATTTGGATATACAACTAAAGATGTTGACTTAGCCATAGATTTTAGAAGAGTTCACTATAAAGAAACCGCAGGGTTTAAAAACACAGGATGGACACAGACAGCCTCTGTTGCTGGTTTTGGATGGGACAACATCTCCATTTTATCTGCAGGCCTTCAGTATAAAGGCATTAACAAATTGCCTTTAAGAATAGGGTACACTTATAGTTCCAACCCAATTCCTGAAGAAATAACATTTTTTAACATTCCGGCAACAGCTGTTATTAAAAATGCATATCAATTTGGTCTTAGTTATATAATCAATGATCGTTGGAAAGTTGATGGTGTTTATCATTACGGAGATAGTGATGGATCTACAGAAGGAAGCATCTTGTCTCCAGACATGATTTCTCCTAGCAATCCTTTGGGTGCCATTCCAGGCTCTTCTGTATCTTATAAAATGACCACTTCCATGATACAGTTTGGTATTGCTTATACCTTTAACAAATAGCGAGCAATTAAATTAAATAAAAAAAGCCAGAGACAACATCGATTCTCTGGCTTTTATATTTTCAATTGGTTTTTTCTTAATTAGTTTTTGCAGGGGCGTTTAAAGCAGTGCTTAACTCCATGGAAATAGCAGAGCGTTCAAACTTTACTTTACCAGACATGGTTTCTATAATACACGTATTATCTTTATCACCAATCTCAAGTATTTTTCCATGTAAACCGCTTTTAGTAACAATTTTGTCACCTTTTTTTAATTCTGCAGCAAACTTTTTTTCTTTTTTAGCACGTTTCATTTGAGGTGCAATCATAAAGAAATACACAACGACAAACATTAAAATAAACGGCAAAAATTGTCCCATTTCACTCATTTTTATATTATTAGTTTTAGTTAATTGGTTCTTAGAGGGCCTTGTGTTGGAGTTGCTTTGTTTGGGTCTGGTTTAACAAATGCTGTTATTTTTACAACTTCTGCGCCTTTTTCAGTATTGGCCGTTACGGTAATGGTTTTAGTAATTTTATTAGAACCACTGCCGTTAAATTTCACTGAAAATTTGCCCGATTCACCTGGTGCCAATGGTTCTCTACTCCAATCTTTTGGCACGGTACAACCACAAGAACTTTTTATATCGGTGATAACTAAAGGTGCATCACCCGTATTGGTATAATTAAATTCGGTTTCAACAGATTTGTTGGCCTCAATTTCGCCAAAATCATGTTCTGTTTTATCAAAGGTAATGACAGGAAATTTAGACGAATTGGCATCTCTTTCAGCAGCAACGGCTACGTTTGCTTCATTGATTTTATTAGTAGCATTATCTTTACAAGAGGTAAAGAATGCCATGCTTAATGCCACCAATCCTAATATCACTTTTTTCATAATAATTGTTTTAGTAATTCGATTTGTAAAAGTAATAATAATTTAATCTATTTAAAATATTTTAGTCCTTTCTTAACAGAAAATCATACCAATCCTCTTCCTATTTTATTGAGTTTTCCATCATTTTCGTATTCCTTAACTAGTTTGTCTAAAATACCATTGATAAAAATGCTGCTTTTAGGGGTTGAATATTCTTTGGCTATTTCTAAATATTCATTTATAGTGACTTTAACGGGTATGGAAGAAAATTTTAAAAGTTCGCAAATAGCCATTTGTAATAACACAAAATCTACATTGGCTATTCTATCTTTATCCCAATTTTGTGTTTTTAATTCTATCTCTTGGTTTAATGCTACTTGATTTAAAATGGTTTTTTTAAACAAATCAACAGCAAATTGTTTATCTTCTTGATCTTTGTACAACTTTGGTGTAAAATAACTATCGGTTGAAGTGGTTTTAGCTTTTCTTAAAAGCTTCATGATGGTGGTATTAACCGTAGGAAGATCATCCAACCAGGTCAGATTTTTATCTTCAATATATTCATAAAGTTTGTCGTTGGGCGCTATAATCTCTTTGTAAACATCAACAATAAACTCTTTGTCCTCTTTAAAATCGGAGACTTTGGTTTTCATGTAATCTTTATACAAATCACTAGATACAATAGCTTTATAAATAATATCTACATACTCGCTATCTAAATCCCAATCAACCGCCTTATGGATTTCAATCTGATGTTTTAAGGCATTGTTTTCTCTAAGAATTTGAAACAATTGATTGTTTATAAATTTTCTGTTAGGGTCTTTATCTTCTTGAGTAGCTAAATGTTTTTTTTGTTTTTTTATCAAATCGTCTTCAGCTCTTTTTTGTACTTCAAGCAACAATGAAATCAATAACAAATAAAGCTGGTACATATTATCAATACTAAAAAGCAAAAATTTTTGATTACTACTAAAATCATCGCTTTCATTTCCTTTAAAAGCATAAAGGGTTTGCATTACTTTCACACGAATATGTCTCCTATTTAGCATCGTTACAAAGAACTTAATTTTAATTAAAACCTTAAAAGAATCATTTCTTTTAAAACGGCAAAAATAATACTATTTTAAAAAGTATTCATGTACTTTCTGTTTTTATTAGGTAAAAATAAGTTTAAGTTAATTTTAACAAAGCTATCTAGCCCGTGAACACTTTTTGTAGTGTTATTGCTTTATCTTTGTTGCTTTAAAAACCCCAAGGAAACAAAACCTGTAAATGAAAGAATTACAGCATTTAAATAAATACTTTTTAAAATACAAATGGCACCTTTTAATTGGTGTTGTTATAACCATTATAGCAAGAATATTTCTACTTTTTACACCTCGCTACGTTAGGGAAATTTTTACTGTTGTGGAAGCCTTTAAAAACGGCACTTATATTGGTAACAAAACCATTCAATTGGAACTTATAGAGATTATATTATTCATTGTAGGAGCGGCAATTATTGCTGGACTATTAACCTTTTTAATGCGACAAACCATTATTAATGTTTCCAGATATATTGAATATGATTTAAAAAATGAAGTTTATGAACATTACCAAAAGCTATCTTTAAATTTTTATAAAAAAAACAGAACGGGCGACTTAATGAACCGCATTAGTGAAGATGTAGGCAGAGTTAGAATGTATGTAGGTCCAGCCATCATGTATAGCATTAATACTTTTACCCTATTTGTTATTGCCATTCTTTACATGTATAACGAAGCACCAACATTAACTTTATATACCATTATTCCGTTACCAATATTATCCATTGCCATCTACAAATTAAGTAAGGAAATTCATAAACGCAGCACCATAGTACAAGAATTTTTATCTAAATTATCAGCTTTTACACAAGAATCTTTTAGTGGCATTTCTGTCATTAAAGCCTACGGTATTGAACCACAGACTTCAACAAATTTTGATGATCTTTCAACAACCAGTAAGCAAAAACAATTAAATCTGGTAAAAGTACAAGCCCTATTTTATCCTATGATGATTTTACTCATAGGTATTAGTAATTTAGTGGTTATTTACATAGGTGGCTTGCAATATATTAATGGTGAAATTGAAAGTCTTGGTACCATTGCAGAATTCATCATTTATGTTAACATGCTCACTTGGCCAGTGGCTACAGTTGGATGGGTTACTTCCATTGTACAACAGGCAGAGGCTTCACAAAAACGTATCAATGAATTTTTGAAAATTGAACCAGAAATAAAAAACACGGTTAATAACCATACTTTAGTTACTGGTGATATAATGTTTAAGGACGTTCATTTTACTTATGATGACACTAATATTAACGCCTTAAAAGGCATTACTTTTAATATTAAACATGGTGAAACACTGGCTATTTTAGGGAAAACCGGTTCTGGTAAATCTACTATTTTAGATTTAATAGGAAGACTTTACGATATTGATAAAGGTTCTATACTTGTGAATAATATTGAAATTTCAAAACATCATTTAACCGACTTAAGAAATAGCATAGGCTATGTGCCTCAAGATGCTTTTTTGTTTTCAGATACCATTAAAAACAATATTAAATTTGGTAAAGAAGAGGCAACAGATGAAGAGGTTATTAACGCTGCAAAACAAGCCCATGTTCATAAAAACATTGTAAAGTTTAACAAAGGTTATAATACCATTTTGGGTGAACGAGGCATTACACTTTCTGGCGGACAAAAACAACGAATCTCTATTGCGAGAGCTATTATAAAAAACCCAAAAATATTATTGTTAGACGATTGCCTTTCTGCTGTTGATACAGAAACAGAAGAAAAAATATTAAATAACTTAAACAAAGTCTCCAAAGGAAAAACGACCATTATTGTTGGACATAGAGTTTCTTCGGCAAAAAACGCTGACAAAATAATAGTGCTTGACAACGGCCATATTGTTCAGGAAGGTACGCATAATTCCTTAGTGAATGGAGAGGGCTATTATAAGCATCTGTATTTAAAACAATTAAGCGAAAATAGTCATAAAAAAAAATAATTCAGCGTTATTACTGATTTTTTAATCCCTACATTTTTCGCATTGATTATCAAATAAAATTAATTCTTATTAAAAGAATCTTAATAAATTGTTGTTTAGTAATGGTTTTTTTAAGATTTTTGATACATATAATTATAATCTTATAAATTTTAATACAACTATGAGTACACATGACATGATGGAGAAAGAGGAGATTTTTTCAAAAGTATTAAGAGCCGGAAGACGCACATATTTCTTTGATGTAAGATCAACAAAAGCTGATGACTACTATCTTACCATTACAGAAAGCAAGAAATTTACAAACGACGATGGTTCTTTTCACTATAAAAAACATAAAATATACATTTATAAAGAAGATTTTTCTGAATTTAGAGATATTTTAAAAGAGATGACAGACTATATCGTTAATGAAAAAGGTGACGAAGTGATTAGTGAACGTCATCAAAAAGATTTTAAAAAAGAGTATGATACTGTTTCAGAGCATGATGACGATGAAAAAGAAGATACCATTAAACCTTCTGAAAGTTTTACCGATATTGATTTTGATGATATTTAATTTAAAAATCACATAAAAAATGAAGCCGTCTCACAACTTGAGACGGTTTTTTTTTATATTTTTTCAGTCTTGTTAAAAATAGATTTACAAAAAAAACAATACTGCTCATCTGCGCTTTTAATCCTGTTATTACACGGCCTAAATTACAACCTTAAATATTAGAAAATTGTCTTTAAATCGAATCGTAAAAACTGGATTTGGAGTTTATATTAATGCCAATGGTGCACAATTACACTAAATAAAATGGCATATTTACTAGTGTAAGCAAAAAAAAAACCGTCTTATGGTTTAGCATAGAGACGGTGTTTTTTTGTTCTTAATACTAAAGCTTAAGAACTTATTAATCCCAATTATAATTTACTATTTTATTTTTTTATAAATATGTTGGTGTAAAACCAATGGCCTTCATTATTTTGTTCTGCAGATACATCAAAATTAGTAAAATCGCCTTCTATGTTTTTTTTATGCGATTCACTCTTTAACCATGCATTAACTACAGATTCTGCATACGTATAACCAAAGGCAACATTTTCTGATACTAATTTTGCGCCTGCATTGGCTTTTAAAAAATTGCTTCTTTCAAAAAAATTGTCATGAGATACTTCATTCTCTGTCACCATATGCTCTGTATGGGAGAACGCTTGAGATTTAATTAATTCCATTTTTTCTAACGGATTTAAACCCACGCTTAATCTATGATTATTTATTAATTCCAGAATTTGTATTTCAATGATTTTGTCTTGTGGTATGATAAGACTTTTATTGATAGCTTCTGCGTTTTCATCAATACTGTCTGTAGAACAAGAAAAACTGAAAAGGGCTAAAAGCACCAAAAGTGGCAGTTTAGTTATTAATTTCATGACAAAGTAGGTTAAATTTGGTTTTATAAAGTTAAACCACCAGTCAAGAAACGAATGTTAAAAAAATGTTAAAATCGATTAAAAACATACATATTATCGTCTTTTTATGATTTTAATCGATGAAATACTTAATAAATATATTTTTAAAATGTTATTAATCGTTGATTTATGGATATAGTCGATCAATTTTCCAATTAAAATCCTCTTGAAGTTTATAACGAATTCTATCATGCAATCGATTGGGTCTTCCTTGCCAAAATTCAATTTCAATAGGTTTTACAATATATCCTCCCCAAAACTCTGGTCTTGGAATTTCTTTTCCTTCATATTCCTTCTCAAGATTTAAAAGCTTTTCTTCCAGATAGCTCCTACTATCAATAATGTCGCTTTGTTTAGATACCAAAGCCCCTAATTGACTGCCCCTTGGGCGCGATTCGAAATAACCATCACTTAGGTTTTCTGCAATTTTTTCAGCATTTCCCTTGATGATAATTTGTCGTTCTGCACTGTTCCAAAAAAAAGAAAGACAAACTTTGGAGTTTTGCTCTATAGCCTTTCCTTTTTCACTATTATAATTGGTGTAAAAAATAAAACCCTCATAGGTATATCGTTTTAATAGTACTACCCTATTTTTTGGATAACCGTCTAATCCTAGCGTAGAAATGGTCATGGCATTGGTTTCATCAACTTCAAAATTAGTATCAACCTCATGAAACCACTTTTGAAATAATTCCATAGGATTATCGCTAATATTATTTTCTAAAAGCTGTTCCTTTTCGTATGACTTTCTATAATTGCCTAAGTCTGTATTCATTATAAATTTTTGAAAAATTATTATATTTTATTTGCTTTCCAGTTGAATAAAATCTTATAAATTTAAACATTATTTTACAGCGATGCAATTTGAAGATAGTAAATATTTTAAAGAATTAAAGCCTAAAAAGGTCACGTTTGGTTTTGGCAATTTCTATTTTTGTGACCTTTTCTTTGTTTCAGAAATTAATGAAGGTGAGCATTTTGATTGGCCAAAAGTAACATTGGTTGCAAAAGAGCTATTTCAACATTACGGTTTAAATGCTAAACTTGGATATATTTCCAATAGAATTAATTCTTATTCTTCCGAGCCACAATCTTGGGAAAAAATAGACAGAATGTATGGTATTATTGTTGCTAGTGCCATTGTTTCATACAATAATTTCAGTTTAATTAATGCGTCTTTAGAAAAAAAATTTTCCAAAAAAAGCATAAAACGTTGTTTAAGTTTGGAGGAAGCCGTGACTTGGATTACGACTTTAAATGAATTTAAATAAACTCAAAAACCTTTCCGTCTTTGGCAAGTTTAACATTTTTAAAAATGGTCTGTGCTTCTGTTTTGAAATCATTTAAGTTGTCATATCTGGTTGAGTAATGTCCTAATATCAAAGTTTTAACTTGGGCCATTTTTGCAATGGTAGCTGCTTGTTTTGCTGTACTGTGTTTGGTGGGATCGGCTAACTTTTCATGCTGTTCCAAGAAGGTAGATTCATGATATAGAACATCGGTATTTTTAATAACGGTAACAATGCTTTCATGAAAGGCCGTATCACTGCAAAATGCATAACTCATTGGTTTTGTTCCTGGTTTTGTTACTACACTATTTTTAATAAGCTTGCCTTCATCATTTTTTACATCAAACCCTTGTTTAAGCTTTCTGTAATAGGCAATATTAATTTTATGGGTTTCTACGGCATTGATGTCTAGTTTTCTATCGCCTTCTTTTTCTTTAAATAAAAACCCATTGGTATAAACCCTGTGCTTTAAAGGAATGGTATAGACTTCTAGGTCTTCATCATCATAAATCAGTTTTGAATCTTCAGAAGTTAATTCATGGAAAACAAGTTTATAATTGGTCCATGAATCGGCCAATTTCATTTGAAGTGTAATAATCTCCTTAATACCTTTGGGACCAAAAATATGAAGATCTGTTTCTCTTCCCAAAAGCCTGAATGTTGAAATTAATCCCGCCAATCCAAAAAAATGATCGCCATGCAAATGCGAAATAAAAATATGTTTTATTCTGTTGAATTTTATTTTATGCTTACGTAATTGCACCTGAGTTCCTTCTCCACAATCTATTAAGAACATATGGTTTTTTATCTCTAGAACTTGTGCTGTAGGATTTGTTAATACTCTTGGTGTTGCGCTATAGCATCCTAAAATGGTCAGTTTCATCTGATTGTAATATTTGTTTTTTAACTGTCAGACGGAACACCCATAATTATCCCCTTGTGTGTCAAGAACTATTGTTATGGGTGTTTCATATTAAAACCCTAAGTCCCTTTCCATCTCTTCCATTTCTATAATATCATAGGCCTCTTGTATGGTGGGCACTACTATTATTTCGTCTGGCACATTGTTTAATGCTACTTTATCTGAAACCAAAACAAAAGAATGTTTTGATTTTCTATGGTTATTTGAAAGCTCTGAAAACGCTAGAATATCTTGCAATCTTAAGGTGTTTAAACTTGTAATATTAACAATTATGTTATTGTTTTTAATTTTTGAATAGCTGTCCTGAATTTTTTTTACTAACTCTTCAAAAGTCGCTTTCTCTTGAGTAATTAAGGATATATTTCCGTCTTGATTTAAAATCATATCAATGCTTAATTTTTGATGCCAACAAATATATTACCGCCATTCTAATAGCCACACCGTTTTGAACTTGTTCTAAAATGATGGATTGTTTAGAATCTGCCACATCACTGGTAATTTCAACACCTCTGTTAATTGGTCCTGGATGCATGATGGTTATTTCCTTGTCTAAAGAATCTAAAAACTCTTTATTGACACCATATTGTTGGGTATATTCTCTGGTGGTGGGAAAATAACTAATGTCCATTCGTTCATTTTGAACCCGCAACATGTTGGCCACATCGCACCAGTTTAAAGCGTTTCTTAAATTGGTTTCTACTTTAACGCCTAATTTATCAATATATTTTGGAATTAAGGTTTTAGGTCCGCAAACCATAACATTGGCACCTTGAAGTTGTAAGGCAAATATATTTGATAACGCAACACGACTATGCAAAATATCGCCCACAATGACTATGTTTTTCCCCTTAACTTCGCCGTGTTTCTCTCGTATAGAATAAGAATCAAGCAATGCTTGCGTTGGATGTTCATGAGCACCATCACCAGCATTTACAATACTGGCCTTTACATGCTTGGATAAAAATACACAGGCTCCAGGATTTGGATGTCTCATAACAACCATGTCCACCTTCATAAACAGAATATTATTCACGGTATCAATGAGTGTTTCCCCTTTTTTCACCGATGATTGTCCTGATGAAAAATTGATTACATCGGCGGATAATCGTTTTTCTGCCAATTCAAAGGACAATTTAGTTCTGGTTGAATTTTCAAAAAATAAATTGGCAATGGTAATATCTCTTAGCGAAGGAACCTTTTTAATGGGTCTATTAATCACTTCTTTAAAATGATCTGCAGTTTCAAAAATAAGTTGAATATCTTGTTTGTTTAGATATTTAATTCCTAATAAGTGATTAACACTTAATTCGCTCATGGTTTTCTATTTATTAATTAAGTAAACGGAATCTTCACCATCATTTTCCATCCAATTTACTTTTACTTTTTCATCATTTATCACATCTACTTGCCGGCCTCTATAATCTGGCTGAATGGGTAAATGCCTGCTAAAACGTCTATCAATAAGGGTTAACAATTCAATTTCATTCGGTCTTCCAAAGGATTGAATGGCCGTTAATGCAGCTCGGATGCTTCTTCCTGTATAAAGAACATCATCAATAAAGACAATCGTTTTGTTTTCAACCAAAAAGTTAATGCTTGTTGTGTTGGCCTCTAAAGGTTTGTCGCCTCTACGAAAATCGTCTCTAAAAAAGGTAATATCCAATAATCCTAACTGGATGTCTTTAACTTTGTAATCTTCTTTTAAAATTTTGGCAATTCTATTGGCCAAAAACACGCCTCGCGGCTGAAGACCAATTAAAACCGTTTTAGAGAAATCGTTATGTTTTTCAATAAGTTGACAAGCCAATCGATGAAGAATGATGTTTACCTCTTTTGCGTTAAGTAAAACTTTTTGACTCATATACTACCCAAACGTATTTGGAATACAAAGGTAATGCAAAATTTTAAAAATTATAGTTTTAAAATAGTTAAATAAAAAAGCCTTCAATCCCGACAATTATCTGGAAGAAGGCTTTTATTTTCTAAATGAATTTCGTTATAAGAACTTACAAATTATTTTTTTGTTTTGCCTTTTGCAGGTTTACCATCCATTTTATCTTTAAGTGCTTGTAACTGATCATTGGCATCACCAAGTGTTGGTTTTGCTTCTGCAGCAGTAGCAGCAGCTTTTTTAACAGCAGCTTTAACATTAGCGGCTTCTTCAGCTTTAAAAATAGCGGTATGAGAGGCAACTACACGTTTAAACTCTTTGTTGAATTCAATGATTTTGAACTCAGCTGATTCACCTTTTTTAAGTTTCTTTCCATCTTCTTTTTCAAGATGACGTGTAGGAACAAAAGCTACGATATCTTCATTAAACTCTACGGTTGCGCCTTTATCAACAATATCAGTAATTTCAGCTGTATGAACCGTGTCCAAAGCGAAGTCGGTTTCATAAACATCCCATGGATTTTCAGTGGTTTGTTTATGTCCTAAGCTTAATTTACGTCCTTCTACATCAAGTTCTAAAACAACTACGTCCAACTTATCTCCAACAGCACAGAACTCACTAGGATGTTTAATTTTCTTAGTCCAAGATAAATCAGAGATGTAAATCAATCCATCAATACCTTCTTCTAATTCAACAAAAACACCAAAGTTTGTAAAGTTACGAACTGTACCTACGTGATTAGACCCTACAGGATATTTACCTGTAATGTCTGTCCATGGATCTGGGGTTATTTGTTTAATACCAAGAGACATTTTACGTTCTTCTCTATCTAAAGTTAAGATAACTGCTTCAACTTCGTCTCCAACAGAAACGAAATCTTGAGCAGAACGTAAATGTGTTGACCATGACATTTCGGATACGTGAATTAAACCTTCAACACCATCGGCAACTTCTATAAAGGCACCATAATCTGCAATGACTACCACTTTACCTTTTACTTTATCGCCTACTTTTACAGTATCAGCTAGTGCTTCCCAAGGATGTTTGCTTAATTGTTTTAAACCTAATTGAATTCTAGATTTGTTTTCATCAAAATCAAGAATTACTACGTTAAGTTTTTCATCAAGCTCCACAATTTCATTTGGATGATTAATTCTTGACCAAGATAAATCTGTGATATGAATTAAACCGTCTACACCACCAAGATCAATAAACACACCGTAAGAAGTGATATTTTTTACAATACCTTCAAGGACTTGCCCTTTTTCTAGTTGACCGATAATTTCTTTTTTCTGTTCTTCAATATCAGCTTCAATTAAAGCTTTATGAGACACCACTACGTTTTTGAATTCGTGGTTGATTTTAACCACTTTAAATTCCATAGTTTTATTTACAAATTGATCGTAATCTCTAATTGGTTTAACATCTATCTGAGAACCAGGCAAGAATGCTTCAATACCAAATACATCCACAATCATACCACCTTTAGTTCTGCATTTAACAAAACCATTAACGATTTCACCAGTTTCATTGGCTTTAATAACTCTATCCCAAGCTTTAATAACACGAGCTTTACGGTGAGATAATACTAATTGTCCTGTAGCATCTTCACGCACATCAATTAATACTTCTACCTTATCGCCAACTTTTAGGTTTGGATTGTAACGGAATTCGTTTAATGAAATTACGCCTTCAGATTTTGCATTAATATCAATAATGGCGTCACGATCTGAGATGTGAACTACCGTTCCTATAACCACTTCATCATTAAGTGTGTCAACGAAATTTTCTGATACTAACTTTTCAAATTCTTTAAGTTGTGTGTCATCAACCTCATCAATACCTTCTTGGTAATTGTGCCAGTTAAAATCTTTTAAGAATTTTTCGGGATTTGCTTGAGCTTCAGATACTACTGGAGCTTCTACTATTGGAGCATCAACTGCTTCAACTTCAGCTTGTTTTGCTTTTTCAGCCATGTGCTGATTAAATTTTGTATTCTGTATGCTTCGGAAAATTTTAAGCGACTAACAGACAGAAGTGTTATTATTATTTTTAGTTTCATCCCTTTTATTTTCCCGATAATTCGCTAAAAGGAGTGCAAAAATACACATTTTCAATAAAATAGCCTAATTTGGATAAAAATAATATGCATGTGACTTTTATTAAAATAAAGTGTCTGAATTTAACAGTAAACTTAAATTATGAAAGACTTTATTTTAAGTGAGAATTTTAATATCTTGTAACACAAAAAAATTAACTATTTATGACAGCAAAAACAAAATATCAAGCAGTACTTGATTTAGGAGAAGCCTTAAACATCAAAGAAGGCAATGTAAATGAAGAAAACGGCGTTTTAAAAGTAAAAGGAACCGCTAAAACGACGTATGAAAAAAATCTTATTTGGGATAAAATTAAGGAGATTGGTGGAGAAAACCCTTCAGATATTTTAGCCAACATTGGCGTTGAAGACACGAGTGTTTTTCACAGACACACTGTAAAAAGTGGTGAAACTTTAGGTAAAATAGCGAAACAATATTATGGAAATGCATCTAAATACCAAGCTATATTTAATGCAAACACCAATATTTTAAAGAATCCCGATTTAATTCATCCTGGTCAAGAATTAATTATTCCAAATCTTTAAGGTTTTAACAAATTATAAAAAAAGACAACTTTTTGGTTGTCTTTTTTTATTTAGCTTACAATAAAATCTCCAATCCTCCTTTTCCTTCTCTAACAACAATAGGTTCTTCCTCAGATAAATCAATAATGGTTGAAGCTTCATTACCACCATAACCACCATGGATAACCAAATCTACCAAATCATCCCATTTTTCTAATATTAATTCTGGATCTGTGGTGTATTCTAAAATTTCATCTTCATCCCTAATAGATGTGGAAACAATGGGGTTTCCTAATAGTTTTACAATCTCCAAGGCGATGTTGTTTGCCGGAATTCTGATACCAACCGTTTTCTTTTGTTTGAAAGGTGTAGGCAAACTTCTAGCGCCCGGCAGAATAAATGTATATGGACCAGGAAGGGCTCTTTTTAAAATTTTAAAGGTTGAAGTATCTATTTGTTTTACATAGTCACTTAAATTACTTAAATCATGACAGACAAACGAAAAATTAGATTTTTCAAGTTTTATGCCTTTAATTCTTGCAATACGCTCTAAGGCTTTTATATTGGTAATATCGCAGCCTAACCCATAAACCGTATCGGTTGGGTAAATGATTAAACCTCCTTTTTTAAGAACCTTAACAACCTTCTCAATTTCTTTTGGGTTAGGATTTTCTTCATATATTCTAAAAAATTCTGCCATAAACCATCCTTTATTATCCTATTATTTCGAGCTTAGCAAAACGTAATAACAACTTTTTCACGCCACCATTTTCAAAATTAATCTCCGCTTTTGTATCGGTGCCTACACCTTCAATTTTTACAACCTTTCCATTACCAAATCTTAAATGTTTTACTAAATTACCAACAACTAATTTATTATCAAACAAATTAGTGTTTCCATCTCGATTGCTGTTAGGAGATTTTGAAACGGGTTTTAATTTTTTTGGTGTTGATATTTGAAATTTCTCTGGTTCTGATTTAGAGACTCTTCCCTTTATCATTATGGGTGTTTTGGTTGGTTTATACCATATTTTATTAGGCGCTACATCACCAAAAATATCAGCGTCTAGCATGGGGTTAAAACGTCTTTCTTCAATAGGCGTTGTGTTTTCTAAATATTGTTCATCTATTTCTTCAATAAATCTGCTAGGTTCAGAATCTATTAACTTTCCCCAACGATATCTAGACAATGCATAGGTTAAATACGCTTGCTTTTCAGCTCGTGTTAAAGCCACATAAAAAAGCCTTCGCTCTTCTTCCAGTTCGCTACGCGTGTTCATACTCATAGCACTTGGAAATAAATCTTCCTCAAGACCTACAATATAAACATACGGAAATTCCAGTCCTTTAGCCAAATGAATAGTCATTAATGCCACATGGTCTGAATCGCCTTTATCGGCATCCAAATCGGTTGCCAATGCTACATCTTCAAGAAATTCTGCTAAAGAGCCTGTAGTATCTGCAATCTCCTTTTGTCCTTCAACAAAATCTTTCATACCATTTAAGAGTTCTTCAATGTTCTCCATTTTGGTAATGCCTTCAGGAGTTCCGTCTTTATTAAATTCCCTGATTAAACCACTGGTTTTTGTAACATGTTCTGCCAATTCAAAAACATCGGCCGTTTGATTCAAAACCTGAAAACTTTCAATCATCGTCACAAAATCCTGTAGTTTTGTTTTAGTGCCAGAATTTATATTGATATTGGTTTTGTCCACATGCTTCATGACTTCAAAAATGGAACGTTTATAGCCATTTGCAGCAACCACTAATTTATCTATGGTAGTATCTCCAATGCCTCTAGGCGGAAAATTAATAATGCGCTTTAAGGCTTCTTCATCGGCAGGATTAATAATTAACCTTAAATAAGATAACACATCTTTTATCTCCTTACGTTGATAAAATGATAAGCCTCCATAAATTCTATAGGGAATATCTCGTTTTCTTAGAGCATCTTCAATGGCCCTAGATTGGGCATTGGTTCTATATAAAACAGCAAAATCACTGTTTTTAAGCTGATTCCGCATTTTGTTATCCCAAATGGTGCTTGCTACAAATCGACCTTCATCACCATCTGTTAAAGATCTGTTGACTATAATTTTATTCCCTTCATCATTGGCAGTCCAAACCACTTTATCGAGCTTGGTTTGGTTTTTATCTATAATGGAATTTGCTGCATTGACGATATTTTTTGTTGAACGATAATTTTGCTCCAACCTAAATACTTTCACTTCATCATAATCCTTCTGAAAATTTAAAATATTATTAATATTAGCGCCTCTAAAAGCATAGATGCTTTGCGCATCATCACCCACGACGCAAATGTTTTGAAATCTATCGGATAATGCTCTAACAATTAAATACTGAGAATGGTTGGTATCTTGGTACTCATCTACCAATATGTATTTAAATCTGTTTTGATACTTCATGAGTACATCTGGAAATCTTGTAAGTAACTCGTTGGTTTTAAGTAACAAATCATCAAAATCCATAGCACCTGCTTTAAAACAGCGCTCTACATATTCATTATAGATATCGCCCAGTTTTGGACGCCTAGCCATGGTATCGGCTTCGATGAGTTCTGGATTTTTAAAATAGGACCTTACCGTTATTAAACTGTTTTTATAGGAAGAAATCCTGGAGCGTACTTGCTTGTATTTATAAATATCTTTATCCAAGCCCATTTCCTTAATAATAGAAGCTATCAATCTATCGGAATCTTGAGTATCATAAATAGTAAAATTACTGGGATAGCCCAATTTGTCGGCTTCACTTCGTAAAATTTTAGCAAATACCGAATGAAAAGTACCCATCCAAAGATTCTTAGCTTCACTTGCACCAACAATAGTTGCAATTCGGTCTTTCATTTCGCGAGCCGCTTTATTAGTAAAGGTTAGAGCCAGAATATTAAAAGGATCAACCCCTTGATGCATTAAATAGGCAATTCTATACGTTAATACACGAGTTTTACCTGAGCCTGCGCCAGCAATAATTATCATGGGGCCATCTTTTTGGATGGTGGGCTCTAATTGTGCTTCATTTAATTGACTTAAATACTTCTCCAAACTACATTTAATTTATAGCGTGAAAATAACCATTGTTGCGCTTTTTATTGCGCAGATTTATCAATAATTATAAACAATTATTTTTTTAATGAATGAATTAATTTATGAATGAATCAAAAAAAAATAAGAGATTGAACTTAAACTTTTCAGTATGCAACATTTAAAAGATTATGTATATTTGGGTAGAAATTATACACAAAGTGAAATGCTATATCATGGATACAGACCGAATTATTGATTTATTTTTATACGCAATACCAACCTTAATTACTGGTTTTATTGCTTATTATTTTTTTAGGGAACATACTAAAAATGAAGATGGAAGAAGACGTTTTTTATTGAAGAAAGAAATGCAGGTAAAGTCTTTACCAATGCGTCTTCAAGCCTATGAACGTTTGACTATTTTTTTAGAACGCATAACGCCATCAAAATTGCTTATTCGTATTAGTCCAAAATCTTCAAATAAAGAATCTTATGAATCTTTACTTATACAAACCATAGAACAAGAATATGAGCATAATTTATCCCAACAAATTTATGTCACAGATCAATGTTGGAGCATTATTTCAGCTGCTAAAAACGCAACCATTCAGTTAGTAAGAAAAGCAAGTCTTCTTGAAAAAACAGATTCGGCAAATAAATTAAGGGAAGTTATTTTAACAGAAATGATGGATAGAAGACCACCAAGTGATGCGGCATTATCATTTATTAAACAAGAAGTAAGCGACATCTGGTAATTACTTATATTTCCATTCATTCATGTCCAACCCACTTTTGTTTTTTAATTTGGCATATTCAAACCCTTGTTGCCACCAATCAACCATCAATCGTTTATTAAAAATCAAAGAATTCTCCGTTAGTTTGGTAGGTGTATAATATAAATTTAAGTTAACTTCTTTATTTACAGCAGCAAGCTTTCCCATGGCTATATCGCTTTTTTCAACTTGGTCCAGTAAATGACCAAACAAGCTTAACAATAAAGAAAAAGGATTTTTACCCAACACTTTATTATATTCTAAATTTTCTCTTTCCAAAACAATAGCATCTATTTCGGTAGCACCTCTTAGAATAGCTTCTCGTATTGGGATTACACAACCAAAACCCCCATCGGCATATTCAAAACCATTTCGTGTTGCCAAAGACATAAACGGAATGTAGTTGCATGAAATCCAGATCCAATCACAAAACTCTTCATAGCTAAAGGCTTTGATTGATTTGTATTCTACACTGTTTTTCGACAAATTTGAAACAGTTACCACAACATCCTCCTTGGTTGCTATTATGAGATTGTATTCTTCCTTGGTGAAATTTTTAAAAATATTTTTTCTTAACGCCATACTTTCTCCAAAGGTTCTTTTGCGTTTTATAAATTGAAGTACGGAATTAAAATAATTAATGGTTACGTATTCCCGATTGTCTTTTTTTCTTTGAATGAATGGGTTGATGCTAAAAATGGTTTTTTGGTTAACATTGGTAAAAATGTTATACAACTTAGGAATGTTATTAACCGCTAAATGAGGAATTAACAAACTACCGGTTGAAGTGCCCAAAAACATATCATAGCTTTTGCCTTCTTCTTCCATTAAATATTGAGCAACGCCTCCAGCAAAAGCTCCTTTACTACCGCCACCTGATACGACTAATGCTTTCATGATATTTTTATTCTTTTTTCAACAGTTCTTTTGCAAATTTAGAAAATTGCCAATTGTGGTGTTTAGTTGCTTGTTGCAGATTTTCTTTACAGACTTGATCGCAAGCTTGAATGAAATTTAAATATTGAAATGCGTTTTGACGGGTTTCAAAACCATAATTCGAATACGTATAATCTCTAAGTTCATTAAAATATGCTTGCTTATTTTCTCTTTCAAAATCTGGAGTTATTAAAGCCAATGTTAACCATAATATCCTTATATTTTTATTATTAAATCCTATAATGTTCTTAGTTTTATTTAAATACGTTACCCTGCTCTCAGGAAAAATAAACCATAAATTATACAAGGCAACTTCTATGGTAATGTAAGATTTATCATTTAAAAGAGATTCATAGGTTTCTTTTAATTCTAAAGGAATCTTGGTTAAATTTTTAGCAATGGCTTGACGCACTTTTAAATCTTTTAAATGAAAGGCTTTTTTTAAAACACTATCTTGAACCTTACTGAGGTCGATTTTTGACAATAAATAGGTTTTAACCTTTGAACTTACCTCTTTTTCAAAATAGTCGTTTATAAGAGAATTTGATGGATAGGAATTGTCCTTTAGCGCTTTATCTAGTTTATGCATGATTCGAAAATCTTCAGAATGTTTTTTCAAACTATACATGCACTCTTCATAAAGAAATGTTTCATCTTCCAACCAAGACTTAACAAAATCAGTTAAATCCTGTCCACTTGCCTGCTCTACTTCAAATATAAAATCGTGGGTTTCAACATTTTTAAACCGATGTTTTAGTAGGTAGTTTTTTACGGCCATTTTAAACACTTTATCGCCTACTTTTTCTCGTAACTTATGCAAAACCCAGGCTCCTTTTTTGTAAAACGTGGTACTACTGGATTTTGGGTCTAACAATGAGGTGCTTCCGCGTTGTTTATCTTGTTCTAACAATTCTTGAGCGTATTCATAAAGTTTCCAATAGTAATAATCATCTCCAAACACCTCTTGTTCTGCCAATAAAGCATAATAGGTTGCAAAGCCTTCTTGTAACCAATGGTGCATTCCAGAAGTTTCTGTAACCAAATTGCCAAACCATTGATGCGCCAATTCATGTGCATTGACATTCACATAGTTTTTATCAACAAAGGCTATAGAATCAACCACAAAAGCATCAGAAAAAATAGTAGTACTTGTATTCTCCATGCCGGCATACAAAAAATCTTTTACTGGTACTTGCTTATAATTTTGCCAAGGATATGGTACGCCAATTTCTTCTTCAAGAAAATCAAACATCTGTTTGGTGTGGCGATATGTGGGTTCAATTTTTAAAGAATCTTGAGGATAATAATACATTTCTAAAGGAATTCCACTTTTTGAATAGGCTATCTTTTTATGATATTTGCCAATACTAAAAGCCACCAAATAACTAGACATGGGGTTTTGCATGTTGTAATGCCAAGTGGTTGTTGAGTCGTTTGTTTTTTGATTTGTTATTCTTCCGTTGGCAATGACTTCATAATCTTTATCAAACGTGATGGTTAAATCAAACTCTATTTTATCATTCATGTCATCTATTGAGGGCAACCAGTTACTCGTGTATTTACCTTGACCTTGAGTCCAGATTTGTTTATTACCAGCATGGTGTTCCCAATTTATAAAATATAGAGCTTTTTTTGGCTGAGCCTTGTAATTAAAAGATATATTATAGGATGAATCTTTTTTAAACGGATGTTTTAACCAAAGTTTTTTACCATCGTTTGAATAGGAAATGGTTTGATTTCCCAACATCAACACGGTTTTAAAAGTCATATTTTGAGCATCTATAAAAATGGAGTCAACAGACTTTAAAACTTTAAATGTGTATTGTACCGAGCCTTCAACTTCTTGTTTTTCAGGCTTAATATTTAGACTAACCTCAACTATTTTAAAATCAACAAATTCCGTTTGTTGCGCAAAACCAAAACCCGATAAGTTTAAAAAGAAAAGAAATAAGCACTGCTTCATAATTCGAATATAATAAACTTTAGTCCAAAATACTACTTGCTATTACTACAAAAGAATTATTTTAGTTTCATGAATACCAATCTTCAAACTCCCATTGATTATTTAAAAGGCGTAGGACCCAATCGTGCCGATTTACTACGCAAGGAGTTAAGCATTCATACCTATCAAGATTTAATCAACCTCTTTCCAAATCGTTATATTGACCGTACACATTATTATAAAATCAATCAACTGCAACGCAATAATGCCGATGTACAAATTATTGGTCATATTATTGCTTTGCAAGATCTTGGAGAAGGACATTCTAAACGCTTAGTGGCAACTTTCAAAGATGATACTGGCGTTATGGATTTGGTTTGGTTCAGAGGTCTTAAATGGATTCGTGAAAGCTTAAAACTAAATAAAACCTATGTGATTTTTGGTAAAACCAATTGGTTTAATAACCGATATAACATGCCACATCCAGACATGGAGCTCATAGAAGATCATCAAAAAAATCTTCAATCTGCCATGCAGCCTATTTATCCATCCACTGAAAAATTATCCAATAAAGGCGTCTCCAATCGCGTGATGGTAAAAATTATGCAGCAATTATTTTTAGAAATCAAGGGACAGTTTGCTGAAACACTTTCTAAAAACATCCTTGAAAATTTAAATTTAATGACCAAGCATGATGCCGTTTTCAATGTTCATTTTCCAAAAAACCAAGAGTTTTTGGCAGGCGCTCAATACCGATTAAAGTTTGAGGAATTATTTTATATTCAGCTGCAATTAATTATCAAAAATTTAATCCATAAATCAAAAATCAAAGGGTTTCCTTTCACTCAAGTCGGATCTTTATTCAATACCTTTTTTAAGGAACATTTACCCTTTGAATTAACTATGGCCCAAAAGCGTGTTCTCAAGGAAATTAGAGCCGATTTAGGCAGCAATGCCCAAATGAATCGTTTACTACAAGGCGATGTAGGTTCGGGCAAGACCATTGTAGCCTTCATGTCAATATTAATGGCGCTTGACAACGGTTTTCAAGCCTGTTTAATGGCACCGACTGAAATTTTGTCAGTCCAACACTACAATGGATTATCAGAACTATGCAAATCATTGAATATCAAAATTTCATTATTAACTGGTTCAACAAAAACTTCAGAAAGAAAAACAATTCATGAATCTTTAGAAAATGGACAATTAAACATCTTAATTGGCACGCATGCACTTCTGGAAAATAAGGTAAAATTTAAAAATTTAGGACTTGCTATCATTGATGAACAACATCGTTTTGGTGTAGCACAACGTAGCAAATTGTGGCATAAAAATACCTCGCCACCACATGTTTTAGTCATGACCGCTACACCTATTCCGCGCACTTTAGCCATGTCGGTTTATGGTGATTTAGACATCTCGGTCATAGACGAATTGCCACCAGGAAGAAAGTTGGTTAAAACCGTGCATCGTTATGATAAAAACAGACTTCAAGTTTTTAAATTCATTAAAGACGAAATCGCTAAAGGTAGACAGATTTATATCGTGTATCCTTTAATTCAGGAGAGTGAAACCATGGATTATAAAGATTTAATGGATGGTTATGAAAGTATTTCTAGAGACTTTCCATTACCAAAATATCAAATCTCTATTGTTCATGGCAAAATGAAAGCCGCTGATAAAGACTTTGAAATGCAACGTTTCATAAAAGGACAAACCCAAATTATGGTAGCTACCACCGTTATTGAAGTGGGCGTAAATGTCCCAAATGCCTCGGTTATGATTATTGAAAGTGCAGAACGCTTTGGTCTTTCACAATTGCATCAATTACGCGGTCGTGTAGGTCGTGGTGCAGAACAAAGCTATTGTATTTTAATGACAGGTCATAAATTAAGTGAGGATAGCAAAACTAGACTACAAACTATGGTAAAAACCAACGATGGTTTTGAAATTGCTGAAGTTGATTTAAAATTGCGTGGCCCAGGAGATTTAATGGGAACCCAACAAAGCGGTGTTTTAAATCTTAAAATAGCAGACATTGTTAAAGACAAAGATATTTTACAATTGGCCAGATCTTATGCTAAAAATCTTTTAACCCAAGACCCTTCTCTCAGTCATCCACAGAATAAAATGGTTTTAGAAACCTACAAACTACTGGGCAAATACAAAAACATTTGGAATTATATTAGCTAATCATTCTTCTTTAATAATTTTTTAAAGGATTCTCAAGACTTGACATTTATCATATTTTAAATATTAAATTATGTATATTTTTGAATATAATAAAATTACAAAGGGTTATTTGTATATAAAATTATCAATATGGCAAAAGTTAGAGGTGCAATAGTGGTTCAAACCGAAACTTGCAAAGGCTGTGAAGTCTGTATTCCTGTATGTCCAGAAAAAGTTATTGGTATGTCAACCGACGTTAACAGAAAAGGGTTTCATTTTGCATACATGGATCACCCAGAAGATTGCACAGGTTGCACCAATTGTGGATTGGTCTGTCCTGATAGAGCTATTAGCGTTTATAGAGTTAAAACATCTGAATGATTTAAGAGAATTATATGTCAGAATTAAAACTAATGAAAGGAAATGAAGCATTGGCAGAAGCTGCTATTAGAGCAGGCGTTGATGCTTATTTTGGTTATCCCATTACCCCACAATCTGAAGTTATTGAGTATTTAATGACCGAACGCCCTGAACTAAGAACGGGTATGGTTGTTTTGCAGGCCGAAAGTGAAGTAGCAGCTATTAATATGGTATATGGTGCTGCAAGCACTGGAAAAAAAGTAATGACCTCGTCATCAAGTCCCGGCATATCACTTAAACAAGAAGGTATTTCCTATATGGCTGGCGCCGAATTGCCCGCTGTGATTGTTAACGTGGTTAGAGGTGGCCCAGGATTAGGAACCATTCAACCTTCGCAAGCTGATTATTTTCAATCGGTTAAAGGTGGTGGTCATGGTGATTATAAATTATATGTTCTCGCACCAGCTTCGGTTCAAGAAATGTCTGATTTTGTTACCGATGCTTTTGATATAGCATTTAAATATAGAGCGCCCGTTCTCATCCTTTCAGATGGCCTTATTGGTCAAATGATGGAGAAAGTGGTTCTTAAAGATCAGGTAGAAAGAATTTCAGATAAAGATCTTATTAAAATGAATGGCTATTGGGCTACGACAGGAAAAAAAGATCGGGAAAGAAATATTATTACATCGCTTGATTTACAGTCTGAAAAAATGGAAGCCAGAGTGCATAGACTTCAAAAGAAATATGTGAAAATGGAACTTGAAGATTTACGTTATGAAACCATAGATTGCGAAGATGCAGACTATTTAATTGTAGCGTATGGTTCAAGCGCGAGAATAAGCCAAAAAGCGGTTGAATTAGCACGTAAAAAAGGTATTAAAGTGGGATTACTGAGGCCTATCACCCTTTTTCCATTTCCAAAAAAACAATTATTTGACTTAGCCAACCAAGTTAAAGGCATTTTAAGTGTTGAATTAAACGCCGGTCAAATGGTTGAAGATGTTAAACTAGCGGTGGAACATAAAGTACCTGTGGAGCATTTTGGCAGAACCGGTGGCATTATTCATACACCAGAAGAAGTTTTAGAAGCTTTAGAACAAAAAATTATAAATCATGGACATTTTAGACATCATAAAACCCGAGAATCAAGTATTCTGTAAAACAAAACTCATGACCGATACGGCTTTGTCGTATTGTCCAGGTTGTGGTCATGGTACGGCTCATAATTTAACCATGGAAGTTATTGATGAAATGGGTATTGTTGAAGACACCATTGGGGTTGCTCCTGTTGGATGTTCTGTTTTGGCTTATGATTTTATGAATATAGACATGACACAAGCCGCTCATGGTCGTGCGCCAGCCGTAGCAACTGGCATTATTAGAACATGGCCTGAAAAATATGTGTTTACTTACCAAGGTGATGGAGATCTTGCTGCCATTGGTACAGCCGAAACCATTCATGCTTGCAATCGAGGCGAAAATATAGTTATTATTTTTATCAATAATGGTATTTACGGAATGACTGGTGGACAAATGGCACCTACTACTTTAGAAGGTATGCATACCTCAACATCTCCGTATGGCCGAGAAATCAAAAACATGGGGAGCCCTTTAAAAATTACCGAGTTAATAGCTAATCTCCCTGGTGTGTATTATGTTACTAGACAATCGGTTCACACCCATAAACACGTAAGAAAAGCTAAAAAAGCTATAAGAACTGCCTTTGAAAATACACGCCTAAAAAAAGGACTTTCGTTTGTTGAAATTGTATCTAATTGCAATTCTGGTTGGAAAATGACGCCAAATGAAGCAAATATTTGGATGGAAGAAAACATGTTTTCATACTTTCCGTTGGGCGATATAAAAGTAGATGGCAAATTAAAATAAATATCATGTCTGAAGAAATAATCATTGCAGGTTTTGGTGGTCAGGGCGTTTTATCCATGGGCAAAATTTTAGCCTATTCAGGAATCATGCAAGACCAAGAAGTTAGTTGGATGCCATCCTATGGCCCAGAAATGAGAGGTGGAACCGCCAACGTAACCGTTATTTTAAGTGATGAAAGAATAAGTTCGCCATATTTAAAGGTTTTTGATACGGCCATTATTTTAAATCAACAATCTATGGATAAGTTTGAAAATACCGTAAAACCTAACGGTATTTTATTATACGACCCCAATGGCATTACACATCATCCAACCAGAACGGATATTGAAATTTACCAAATTGAAGGCGCCAAACTAGCCGCTGAAATGGGCAATAAGAAAATATTTAATATGATTGTTCTAGGGGCATTCTTAAAAATAAAACCCATCGTGAAACTAGAAAATGTTCTTGAAGGATTAAAAAAATCATTATCAGAACGATATCATCATCTTATTCCTTTAAATAAGGAAGCCATAACCAAAGGAATGAATCATATAAAAAAAAAATCTAAGGAAAAAACATCTATGCCTAGTTAATGTTTTAAAACTCATTTACTCATTTAACAAACCGTGTATAAATTGGTTGAATTCCTTTTTAAACTCAGTATATTTTTCACCCGTTGCAGGGCCGTTAAAGCCCGTATGGATTTTTCTTACCTTTCCTTTTTTATCAATATAAATAGTTGTAGGGTACGACAATACATGATTTAACATTGGCAACTTTTCTTGGGCTTGTTTTTTGTTAGAACTGCCATATTGAGCCAATAATATAGGATATTCTATACCAACAGTCTCTTTTAAACGCAACATATTTTTAAATGCCATTTCAGAAGTTTTGGAATATTCAAAAGCTAAAGCAATAAACTCTATATCTTTACTCTTGTTCTTTTTATAAAATTCTGAATAAAACTTGCTTTCATCTAAACAATTTGGACACCAAGTTCCCATGATTTGAACCACAACTACTTTATTTTTAAAGCGGTTATCTGATATTGATATTAATTCTCCCGAAGCATCAGGAAATGAAAAATCAATACGATCATAGCCTTCTTTTAAAAAAGTAAGTTGGTTTTCATCTGGCAATTCAAAAAACTCGTTACGTTTGGCAACAAATGGTTCACTCCAATGATTGCCAGAATAAAACATACCTTGCATAACGCTATCTGTAATCTTAGCAGTAAACAAAAAAGCATGAGAACCATCAAACGTTGATAGTTTTAACTCGTTGCCCTCAACAATGCCATCAAGAAATCTATAATCGCCTGTAGTGGTCCTAAAAGTTCCAGAAACTTTTTTACCCATTTGTTTAAATATTCCTTTTGCTAAATATCGGTCTTCTTCATTATTTGGACTAAATACTGTTTCCCAATTTCCTGAAATATTTAATTTAGAGGGTTCTGTATTAATCTCAAAACGCATATTATTTTCAAATGTAGCCTTAAAAGGAACTTTTCTGTTTAAAGTTTTATTAATAAATAAGCCTATTAGATTATTATCATTAGATATTTTGGCTGCCAAAAACCCTTCAAATACAGGCATTTTAATATATACCGAATCATTTTCGTAAACGACTTCATCCACTAAAATAACTTCATCTGCATTAAAAATTTTTAAAGTTTTTGGAGAGGTTACTTCAAAATTAAAAGGCAAATTTAAAGTATCATTCACCTTTAAGGTGGCTCTGTAAATGCCGTTAGTTAGCTGTATTTTTTCATTTTCACAAGATAATATAACTGCCAGATAAAAGAAAATGAGTAATTTTTTCATAATAATATTGGACTAAACCTTAAATCAACCTAAATATATTCAAAAAACTCTCAAATAAAAATAATTTACCATTTCTATAACTATTCAGTATTCTTATCTTTGTCACCTTATTAAAGAAAGCATATGAAAATTTCGTATAATTGGTTAAAACAATTCATAAAAATAAATTGGACTCCAGAACAAACCGCAGAATTACTTACAGATTTAGGATTAGAAGTTGAAGGCATAGAAACTTATCAATCTGTAAAAGGAGGTTTAGAAGGTGTTGTTGTAGGTAACGTGTTAACCTGTATAAAACACCCAAACGCCGATAAGTTAAAAATTACAACCGTTGATATTGGCGAAAACTCTCCACTACAAATTGTGTGTGGCGCACCTAATGTAGCTGCGGGACAAAAAGTGCCTGTGGCAACCATTGGAACAACTTTATATGCAGCCGATGGTGAAGCCTGGATTATTAAAAAAGGCAAAATACGTGGTGAAGAAAGCCATGGAATGATTTGCGCAGAAGATGAATTAGGCTTGGGTAATTCGCATGCCGGTATTATGATTTTAGATGAAACTCTAAAAGTTGGAACGTCGGCATCAACAGTTTTTAAAGTTGAAAATGATCATGTTTTTGAAATTGGATTAACACCAAACAGAGCAGACGCTATGAGCCATTTAGGAACAGCAAGAGATTTAAAAGCTGGATTGCTTCAAAAAAACATTTCACTTGAGCTTATCACACCTTCTGTGAGTGCCTTTCATACGGATAATAGATTGTTAAAAATTGATGTTGATGTAAAAAACAAAGAACTGGCACCTCGTTATTGCGGTGTAACCATTTCTGGAATCAAGGTTGAAAGTTCTCCTAAATGGCTGCAACATCGATTAAAAGCAATAGGTTTAACACCTATTAATAATATTGTTGATGCTACAAATTATGTGTTGCATGACTTAGGACAACCACTTCATGCCTTTGATGCTGTAAAAATAAAAGGTAACAAAATTGAAGTAAAAACAGTTGAAGCTGGCACAAAATTTACCACGCTTGATGGTGTAGAACGTACTTTATCCAATGAAGACTTAATGATTTGTGATACTGAAAAACCCATATGCATTGCTGGGGTTTTTGGCGGATTACATTCTGGGGTTTCAGAATCAACAACCAGTATATTTTTAGAAAGTGCTTATTTCAATCCTGTTAGCATACGTAAATCTGCTAAAAGACATGGATTAAACACCGATGCATCGTTTAGGTTTGAACGAGGTATTGACCCTAATATTACAGAATTAGCCTTAAAACGTGCGGCGCTTTTAATTCAGGATATTGCTGGTGGCGAAATCTCGAGTGATATTGTTGACATTTACCCTCATAAAATTGAAGATTTTCAAGTACGATTAAGTTTTGAGAATGCAAAAAAACTAATTGGTGAAGAAATTCCTAAAGATATTATTAAACGCATTTTAACATCGTTAGAAATTAAAATAAATAATGTAACGGAAACAGGTTTAGGCTTAACCGTGCCGGCTTACAGGAATGATGTTCAAAGAGAAGCTGATATCATTGAAGAAGTTTTAAGGGTTTATGGTTACAACAACATTAAAACAACTGAAAAATTAAATGCTTCAATTTCTGGCTCATCAAAATTTGAAGATTTTAAAATACAAAATATTGTTGGCAATCAATTAGCGTCACAAGGTTTTTATGAAATATTAGCCAACTCTTTAACAACAGCCAATTATATTCATTTAAGCGAAGATTTAAAAGACAATCACAATGTAACTATCTTAAACCCATTAAGCAATGATCTGTCTGTATTAAGACAGTCATTACTGTTTTCGGGTTTAGAAGCTGTTTCTTATAATCTCAACAGAAAACGCCTCAATTTAAAACTTTTTGAATTTGGCAAAACCTACCATGACTATAATGGTAACAGAGAAGAGCATAAACACTTAACACTTTTGGCCACTGGAAACCAAAACCAGGACAGTTGGTTATCATCCAATAAAGTGAGTGATTTTTTCTATCTAAAAGGGGTTATTTATGCTATTTTAGAAAGAATAGGCATTTCAAGAGTACAAGAATCCCCAACAAATAGTGATGTATTTAGTGAAGGCATTGAGTTAGGTTTAGGCAAAATAAAACTGGTAAGTTTTGGATTGGTAAAAAAGCCTATTTTAAAATATTTTGACATTTCCCAAGAGATTGTTTTTGCAGATTTTAATTGGGAAGCCATTCTTGAAATGATTAAACGGAATAAAATAAATTTTAAGGCCATTCCTAAATATCCTGAAGTGCGTAGAGACTTTGCTTTATTACTTGATGAGAAAATTAGTTTTAAAGACATTCATGCCATAGCCAATAAAACAGAAAGGCAATTACTAAAAAATGTAAGTTTATTTGATGTTTATCAAGGAAAAAATTTACCTGAAGGCAAAAAAAGCTATGCCATTAGTTTTATACTACAAGATGAGCATAAAACACTAACAGACAATCAAATAGATAAAATAATGAAGATGCTTCAAATGAATTTTGAAAAAGAACTTGGAGCAGAACTTAGATAAAAAAAGTTAAATTCCAATAAACTTACAAACACAAAAAAAGCCTTTCAAGAAATTGAAAGGCTTTGTCTCCTGACTTCGACACTTTTTTTGATACCATTTTGTAATTTATTTAAAATAAGCAAGTTGCGTATTTTGCGTCACCAATTAGGGTGACGCGGCGGTGAAAATCACTATTTTTACACATGTTTTTGCGT
>Ga0210025_1000842_pt1 | contig 36742 bp, 35 predicted proteins | sample CryGeyme20150102_FD_183989 | JGI IMG/M metagenome (GOLD analysis project Ga0210025, IMG submission 183989) | Groundwater microbial communities from Crystal Geyser aquifers in Utah, USA - Crystal Geyser metaG 2015-0102 (SPAdes) (version 2) | ecosystem: Environmental > Aquatic > Deep subsurface >... | reverse complement strand
TGGCAAGAAATTATTAAAAATATTGAGCAGGCTACTATTATTACCGAATCTACGTCTAAAGCCTCTTGTCATTTGTCCGAAATGTGCGTAAACTGAGCAGTATTAATAATATTCATAATTATAAGTGCTATGTTTTTTGTCTATATTCTGTTGCTCATTATTGCTTCCGGCTGGTTTTCCGGCATGGAGATTGCTCTGTTTTCCTTGACTCCGGGCAGCGTAAAATCTCTGGTTATAGCTAAGAAAGTTAATGCCAAGATCGTGCAGCAGGTTTTGAGCCACAAAAAGCGACTGCTAGTAATTCTCTTGCTCGGCAATAATGTCGTTAACGTTCTGATTGCTTCTATAACTAGCTTATGGGTGAGTGAGAGATTTTCTAATGGCGCCTTAGGTATAGCGACCGGAGCAGTTACCATGTTGATTTTAATATTTGGCGAAATGTTTCCCAAAGCCTTCTGTCAGGCGCGAGCAGAAAAGATGGCTTTGTTGTTTGTGCCAATAATTAGATTTTTAGAAATAATTCTATACCCCATAGTTTTTCCTTTGGAGAAATTATTGATTTTAATGACGGGTAATAAAAAGCGAGCTCTAGTTTCAGAACAGGAATTTCGTGCTTTAAGTAGAATCGCTGTGGAGCACGGCGTTCTGGATTTTAATGAACATGAAATGATCATGAATATTTTGGAATTCGGCGATACTCCGGCTAAAACAATTATGACACCGCGCTATAAACTATCTATCGTCAACGGTGAAGCGGAGATAGATCAGATTGCCTATTTTATGGCTAAAGAGGGTTATAGTCGTTATCCGGTCTATAAAAACCAGGAAGACAACATTATTGGCTACATACATCTTATAGATGTCATGAAAGTACTTAATAGTAATAATAGGCAAGACGAATTAGCTAAATATATTAGTCCCATCATTAAAGTTGATGAGAATATAAAAATTTATAGTGTCTTTAAAAAGATGATTAAGAAACGGACACATGTGGCCGCTATCTACCGAGACAAAGACAAGCTCGTCGGCCTGATAACGCTAGAAGATATTTTAGAGGAGATAGTGGGAGAGATAGAAGATGAAAATGATAATGAGAGGAGTTGATTTGAGGTGTAAGGGGACGGATTTAATTCTGGCTAAATATTAATAAATTTTTAGTTTTGTCTGTTACAAAAATCTTTTCTCTGCCACTTCTTAATTTAGGCACATCACCTTCGGGTGTTAAATTGAGCCGATGCAATTGCCTTCTCCATAATCCCTCCAGAAATTAATCTTTATTTTTCTTGTTTATCACTCTCTACTTTAGAGGAAAATAGTTCGCCTCCGACGCTCCTTTAGTCACGTTTATCGTCGCTCAATTATTCGATTCCCTCAACTCAACAAACAAAAATAAAAATACAGGATAAAATCCTGTGTTTTTATTTGGAGCTCCTTTCGCTATTTGGTTATAAATTTAGGTTTTAATTTCACTCAACTGGCAACTTTATAATTCTATGTAAAACAGAAGTTAACATAGATTCTTCTTTCTGAAAGTGGTTCCAATTACTTTTCGAAAGGAATCCAATGGTTGCTGAAAATTCATGTAATTCAGAGGTACGGTTGTTTTTAAAGTTTGTTATTGTATCAACTTCACTTTTATTTAAAATAGAAATTTTGCATAATTTATTAGCGAGCTTCCCCCACTTATCTTTTTTGGGGTCATCTAATTCATCAAAGAAAATTATTTGCAATAAATCTAATAATTTTTCTATTAACACAGAAACTAGATAAATTCTATAGTGGTTTTCTCTTAATAAAGAGAAAGTGTTCGGGTTTAGTTTTTTTAGCTCATTATTCCCGACAATCAAAGTCGCCCCTCTATAAAAATGCTCTTTAGTAGTTTTGAGGTAACAAAAATTTAATTTTACATCCACTAACTTATAAGTTAGCTGATGGAGTGGGATATTTTTTAATTTTTTACTAAATTTTTTATAAATTTCTGCTATATCAATCATCGGGACTGGCAATGTGTTGATTCTATCTTTGGTATTAAAATAGGCTACAAATCCTTTATCAAGGCATGATAAATAATACTCATCTATCTTATTATTAAATATTTCTAATTTTTCTTCATCAGTCATATACATTTTAGATTTATATATTAAATCATCCCCCTTTTAAAGTAAGAAGTCAAAAAACTTCACACTACTACAAACACAAAAGCCCTCCCAAAATGGGAAGGCTCTTGTAAACACTGGGACTTATGAATTTATAAACCCCCCTATATGGAGCGGGTAACGGGAATTTCGCCCTCGCCGGCCGCCGAAATTGCGGCCGGCTCACTTGTCCTGGGTCAGCGCTAAGCATCCCCCGGATGCTTAGCGACGCTCGCCCGCTCGTTCCGGCTTCCGCCGTTCCCTCGCGTCTCGCTTCTGACCTGTTCGATTCCCGTAAACTAACACAGCAAAAATAAAAACACAGGATAAAATCCTGTGTTTTTATTTGGAGCTCCTTTTACAGTTTGGTTATAAATTTAACCTTTTTAAGTAATCGGCTAAACCAACTATCAGGAATATGTCGAGCTGGCGAATAAGCCCATCTTGGGTCATATTTTTTATCTCTAATAATATATTGCAACTGTTCAGGAAACTTTGTTCTTACCTTCATTCCATTATCCCAGTCTTTGGTTTGTTCAAAAAATATATTAAGTAATATCTGTAATTTTTGAGACTTTCTAAGCTGATAAGTTTCAAAAGAATACCAAATAATGGCTATGAGTGTAGCTAGCAATATCCAATCACTTGAAGATAAAGATGAAAAAAAATCCATACTATTAATTATTTAAATAATCTTATGTTTCTTAAAAGCATTACAACGCTTACAAGCTATTTTAAAATTAGAAATATCATTAGAACCAAAACTTTGACTAGCAACCTTTTTACCTTTTTCTGCTTGAAGATTTCTTATTTCTTTATTTAATTTATTTGTTGAAAGAGGAATGAAATGGTCAACATCAAACTTCTTTTCCTCGCTACAATCTGGATGTATTTTTAATTGGCACTTCTCTCCATATTTCAAAACTAATTCTTTAAAAACCTTATTCCTTATTAAATTAAACTCTTTTCTTTTAATAATTGGGTCTCTAAAGTCAAATAATTTTAAATATTTTCGCTTAAATAGTTCCTCGTCGCCTCCGGCAAGCTTATCAAGGAAAAATTTATAATCTGCCTTGTATTGAAAAGTGTCCATCTATATATTTTTATACTATATAATTATTATAACACAAAAAACAGCCCTTTCGGACTGCCTTTGTTTGTGAGCGGGTAACGGGAATTTCGCCCTCGCCGGCCGCCGGAATTGCGGCCGGCTCACTTGTCCTGGGTCAGCGCTAAGCATCCCCCGGATGCTTAGCGACGCTCGCCCGCTCGTTCCGGCTTCCGCCGTCTCTCGCGTCTCGCTTCTGACCTGTTCAATCCCCGAACTTCTCTTTCCAAATAAAAACAACCTCATAAGAGGTTGTTTTTATTTGGAGCGGGTAACGGGAATCGAACCCGTCTCTTGAACTTGGCAAGCTCACATAATAACCACTATACGATACCCGCAATTCTTCTGCTTTAAATCTAGCCTGGTGGTCCAGGTGGGAATCGAACCCACATGCCTGTTGGCACAACATTTTAAGTGTTGCGTGTATACCAGTTCCACCACTGGACCGTTTATCTTAGTATACTTTGTGGAGATGATGGGAATTGAACCCATGTCCAACCGGTTTCTGTAAATAAGTGTACAAAAGTAGTCCGTTTTGTTGTTTGACTAGTACCATAGGAAAACGAACGAAAAGCGATACTAGCGATCTTCCTATTGTTTCGAGATTAACCGGAAAGCGCGATTAAAGTCTAGTCTCATGATTATGACACCGAACGCCGCTTATGAAACCTGGGCGTCGTCGATGGTTGTGGCTATATTAAGCGACAACAGGAGCGTAGCTCGGAGTTAACCAAGTGAACGCTGTAGCCGATTTGGCATTTATGTTTTTTAGCCAGTTTTACGTGTTAGCTAAGCGCGTTTTGCTTATTTAGAGAAAGGTCCGGCTGTCGACGCCTGACATCCCCTATCTTTATCTCATCTGTCTCTTTGTCAAAGACCTTAGACTTCTATCTAACTCTCTTTTCTTAATGCTCTCCCTTTTATCATACTTCTTTTTGCCGCGAGCAATGGCAAATTCCAGCTTCAGAAAACTATGCTTAGTATATATTTTGAGAGGTATCAGTGTCAAGCCTTCTCCCAGCTTCTTCCCTATTAATCGGTTAATCTCCTGACGGTGTAATAACAGTTTACGTTCTCGTGTCGGCTCCCAATCGCTAGGCGAGGCAGCACTTTTATAAGGTGAAATATAGGCGCTAAGGAGATATAACTCTACCTTGCCTTTATTGTTACGGGGACTAATAAAGCTACCTTTGAGACTAATCTGACCGGCTTTAACCGCTTTAGTCTCATTTCCGGACAACACTAAACCCGCCTCATATCTGTCTAAGAGCTCATACTCAAAATTAGCTTTTCTGTTGTGCGCCAGTTGGGGCATAATTCCATTCTTTTAATTTGGCTATCACCTGCTCATTGGTTAAAATATTGGCCAAGTAGCTGAAATAGCCGGGCTCATCAAACATTTTTAAAATTTCTTCCCTACCGACATACTGTTTCTTTAATTCCTCAACTTTTTGTTTTACTTCATCATCACTAGGATTTATTTTTTCCAAAACCGCAATCTCTCTAATAACTAAAGCGGACTTCACACGCTTAATAGCATTAGGGGTAAGTTCCAACATTAACTGATCCTTAGTCTTTTTCAAATGTTGTAAATAATCTTCAAACTTCCCTCCCTGACGGGTCACGTTCTGTTCCAGTTCCGCTAAAACATTTTTGGTTTCGCTGGTAATTAAATTCTCCGGCAAGTCACCAAATTTAGTATCTTCCACTATCTTACCAATCATTTCTGATTCATTCTTCAAGTTAAGAGAACGACTTTTTTCATTCAACATGCTCTCCTGCAAATTCTTTTTTAAATCCGCCAAATCTTTCATCTGAAAGAAAGCTGCTAAAGTATCATCAAGTTTTGGGATAGTACGGCTATATACTTCTTTAACCTCTACTTTAAAATCAACCATCTTGCCGGCCAAATTTTTTTGATGATGATCATCGGGATATGGTAAAGAAAATTCTCTCGTTTCGCCTTTCTTGGCACCCATTAACTTATCATCAAAACCGGGTACAAAATAATCTTTACCGGTTAAGACAGCTAAGTCATGATGATGGCCATCTTCCACTTGGACCTTGTCTAAAAACAAGTGAACGTCAACGGTAACCTTATCACCTTTTTCTATCGCTCTATCAACGACCGCTTCCGTAGCGCGCATCTCTCTTAATTCATCAACAGCTTTATCCAATTCTTTATCATCAATCTGAGCCTCTTCAGTCTTCAATTTTAAATCTTTATATTTTCCTAAAGCAATTTCCGGGACTAAAGAAACAATAACTTTGTATTCCAAAGGATTGTTCGGAGCTAACTTGGTAATGTTAACTTGAGGCTGACCAATGGCCTGACGACCCATGGTATTTTTTTCAATCACTTCATCAATAGTTTTTCTAATCGCAATATTCGCGGCCGCCTCCAGAATACTCATCTCTCCCACTTTCTGTTTTAAAACGTCAAACGGCGCTTTACCTGGGCGAAAACCTTCAATTTTTACGGTTTTAGCTACTTCTTCCGCACCCTTAGTAATATAAGGGGCTAATTCTTCCGCAGTCAATTCCACGCTTAATTCTATCTGCGATTTTGGCAAATCTTTTTTATCTACTTTCATAAATTTTTATTACATTAACAAGCCGACAATTAAAAGGGCGACGATATTCAGAACTTTAATCATAGGATTAATCGCCGGGCCGGCTGTGTCTTTATAAGGATCACCAACAGTATCTCCGGTTACAGCCGCCTTATGAGCGTCTGAACCCTTACCGCCGTGATTACCGGCTTCAATGTGCTTCTTGGCATTGTCCCAAGCCCCACCGCCGGAAGTCATAGAAATAGCGACAAAAATTCCTGTCACAATAGAACCAACCAATAATCCGCCGAGCGCTTCTAAACCGTGACCAGCGCCAAACAAATTAAAACCGAAACCGACAATAATCGGAGCAACAACTGGAATTAAAGCCGGGATAATCATTTCTTTAATAGCCGCTTTAGTGACGATATCAACGGTACGACCATAGTCCGGTTTTTCTGTGTTATTCATAATGCCCGGTTTTTCTTTAAACTGAGCACGCACATCTTCCACTACCGAACCGGCAGTACGTCCTACCGCTTTCATAGCCATGGCTCCAAATAGATAAGGAAGTAAACCACCTAAGAAAAGACCGACTAAGACATAAGGATTATCAATTAAGAACTGAACCTGTCCGCCACCGTCTTTAATCTTAAAAGTAAAATCAGCGAAAAGTACTAAAGCCGCTAAAGCCGCCGAACCAATCGCGTAACCTTTAGTAACCGCTTTAGTAGTATTACCAACCGCGTCTAAAGGATCAGTGACATTACGAACATCTTCTCCTAGTTCCGCCATCTCAGCGATACCACCGGCATTATCAGTAATCGGACCATAAGCATCAATAGTAACAATAATACCCGCCATAGATAACATGGCCATGGCTGCCACAGCAATACCATATAATCCGGCTAAAGAGAAAGCTCCTAAAATAGCTAAACAAATCACAACCACCGGCCAAGCTGTAGATTTCATAGAAACCGCCAAACCAGCAATAACATTAGTACCGTGTCCGGTCGTTGAAGCTTCGGCAATTTCTTGGACCGGCTTATAAGCGGTAGAAGTGTAGTACTCAGTAATAATTACCAGGAGTCCGGTAACCGCTAAACCGATTAAGCTCGCCAAATAAATTTTCAAACTAATGTCGGCGCTAATCATATACTTCGTAATCGGATAAAAAGCGATAGCAGACAAAAGGCCGGCCGCAATTAAACCTTTATAAAGCGCGGCCATAATATTCTGACTTTTACCCAAACGAATAAAGAAGATACCAATTATAGAAGCGATGATAGAAGCCGCTCCCAGAACCAAAGGATATAAAACAATGTTTTCATTACCGACAAAAACTAAACTACCAAGAACCATAGCAGCAATAGAAGTAACGGCATAAGTTTCAAATAAATCAGCCGCCATACCCGCACAGTCACCAACGTTATCACCAACGTTATCGGCAATCACCGCCGGGTTACGAGGATCATCTTCCGGAATATCAGCTTCAACCTTACCAACTAAATCCGCACCGACATCGGCCGCTTTGGTATAAATACCACCACCTAAACGAGCAAAGATAGAAATAAGAGAACCACCAAAAGCAAAACCGATTAAAGCATGTAAGTCGTGAGTAATATAATAAAAAGAGGCAGTGCCCAGTAAAGCTAAACCGACTACCAATAAACCGGTCACACTTCCACCTTTAACCGCAACATTCAAAGCCTTACTTAAACCGCCTCGAGCCGCTTCCGTCGTTCTGACGTTAGCACGGACACTGACAAACATACCGATATAACCGGTTAAAGCCGAGAGAAGCGCGCCGCTTAAAAAGGCGAAGGCAGTTAACCAGCCGAGAGATGGAATAAAAGCAATTATTAAAAACAAAACAACGGCCACAATAGCGACTGATTTATATTGTCTGTTTAAAAAAGCTTTCGCTCCCGCCTGAATCGCAGCAGCAATTTCCTTCATCTTGTCGTTCCCTTCCGGTAAACGCAAAATAGAAGTGATAACTATTGCTCCATAAACTAGAGCTGCTAGCGCGCTAGCAAAAATAAATAAATTAGTATACATATTTTTAATTTATTTTAATTATTATTTTTTAGATTTTTTAGCTTTTTTTGACTTCTCTTCTTTTTCTGGAGCTTCTTCCGAGGCTTCTTCCAAAGCAACCCCTTCTTCTACTATTACATTTTCTGCTGGCTCTATATCAGCTGAGACCACGACTTCTTCGCCGTCAGTCGCTACCCCCTCAACTTCTCCCGCCTCATCACTACCGATAACCTTTTTTTCTCCTTCCGGGGTCGCCTCAATAATATCTATTTTCCAGCCAGTTAAGCGGGCGGCCAGACGAACGTTCTGTCCCGCCTTACCAATCGCTAGAGATAATTTATCTGAACTAACTTTAACAATCGCCTTATGCTCTACATTATCTAATTCAATGTCCATAACTTTAGCCGGAGCTAAAGCATTAGCGATAAACTTTTCTTGATTTTCACTATATTCAATAATATCAATTTTTTCTCCGCCTAGTTCAGTAATAATAGTCTGAACACGGCTACCGCGCTGACCGACGCAAGAACCGACCGGATCAACATTCTCAGCATCAGACCAAATAGCAACCTTAGCCCGAGAGCCAGCTTCCCGCGCGACTGCTTTAATTTCCACTAAACCATTAGCGATTTCCGGAATTTCCAGATAAAAAATCTTACGGAGAATTTCTTCGCTACGACGAGATAAGATAATCTCCGGACCTTTATGTCCTTCTCTAACTTCTTTGATAAATACTTTAATACGATCATTCGGATTATAGCGTTCGCTATAAATTTGTTCTTCCGAAGGCAAAAGGCCAATAGCTTTGCCTAAATCTACAAAGACTAAACGTCCTTCCCGTCTCTGAACAATACCGGAAACAACTTCCTTTTCCTTACCCTTAAATTCACTGAAGATCATATCACGCTCCATCTCTCTGATTTTCTGAATAATAACTTGCTTGGCAGTTTGAGCGGCCATACGTCCATAACTTTCCGGAATAGGTAAATCGGTAACAATTTCTTCGCCCACCTGGGCATCATGTTTTAAAATCATAGCCTCCTTTAATTGCAAATCAGTTTTAGGGTTGAACTTTTTCTTCTCTTCCGTATCATTACCCTCTGTTCCACTCTTCGTGGCTTCCGCTACCGCCATCGCCGCCGCCATCCGAGCATTAACCTCACCTCGATCTTCTCGAGATAATTCTTTTTTATCGGGATTATAAAGATTATGTAACATTTCCGCTTCTTCCTCTTCCGGTAGATTATCTACCACCGTTTTCATATCAAAAATCTGCGACAAACCAGTTTCTGGATCAAATTTGACCATGATATTCTGGTTTCGTTCACCATAATCTTTACGATAGGCCGCCGCTAAGGCGAGTTCTACCGCCGCAATTACCGGCTCATAACTTAAGTTTTTTTCTTCGCATAACTGCTTGATAGCAGAGCTTATTTCTGACATATTTTTACTATTTTTAGCTATTTAAGACAAAAAGCTAATTGTGATTAACAACTAGCTTTCTATATACTATGATAGCACTCCGGGTATTTCTGTCAAATTGACTGACAGCCAGACCATAGAGATAAAAGATTTAATAACTAGGATAAAATTGATAACCAGGCATTCCGTTAACTGTTTGACTCATCACAATAACGGAATAACGTGTCAGAATCCAGGCCACTAACACGATTACCAAACCAATAATAGCATTACGTAACATAGACATAGCTTCTTTAGTTTTTTCTTCATTTCCTCTAGAAGTCATATACTGGAAACCGGCTACTACTGCGATAATTAAAAATATAATACCCAAGAAGCCCAAAGCGACATTAATAACTCTCGCCATAGTAAAACGAATGTCATCGGGGGTATCACTACTGCCAAAAGCAATCTGGCCTATTTCAGCCCAACCGGCTTGAGAATCAACTAAATCTGGATTAGCCTGAGCTGGCAGAGAAAAACTTATCGTCGCGAGAGAAAAAATAGCCAATAAAACAAAGGAGAAGAGACGCTTTTTAGTAATGCTCATATTAATATTGTATGATATAATAATCTTAGCTTCAATTATATAAAAATCCCCATAAAAACACAAGAAATGAGTCTAGCAAAAAAGGTGGCGCGTAATATAATTGTTCAAGTAGGCGGTAAAATTATCTCCGTCATTTTGGGTTTATGGTCTTTAGTACTTATAACCCGTCTGCTCGGTCCAGATGGATTTGGTGAATACACTACTATAATGACCTACCTTTCTTTTTTTGCAGTCATCGCTGACCTGGGTCTAACTTTAGTGACAGTACAAATGGTTTCCGGTCGCGATAATGATGAAAATAAAATCCTTAATAATTTATTCGGACTACGTTTAGTTTCTATTATTTTACTTCTAGCCTGGGCGCCAATAATAATAATTTGGCTCCCTTATAGTCAGGCCATAAAAATTGGAGTGGCTATTTCTCTCGCGGCTTTTTTCTTCCCCGCTTTGAATCAAATCATTGTTGGTTTTTTTCAAAAAAGGTTAAGCATGGATCGCGATGCTATTGCTGAAGTTATTAGCCGGATAGTATTAGTCATCGGCATCGTGTGGGCTAACAATAAAAACGCCGGTTTAAACGGCGTCTTAATTGCCACAGTCTTGTCAGCGGCGGCAAATTTTATCGCCCATTATCTTTTTGCCTGTCAATTTACTATTATCAAACCGGAATTTGACTGGAGTATTTGGAGAAAAATAATCACTCGCTCCTGGCCTCTCACTATCACTATTATCTTAAATTTAATTTATCTACGCGCTGATACTTTAATTCTCTCTTTACTGCGGAGCTCAGCTGAAGTTGGTCTTTATGGTGCTACTTATAAAATAGTGGATGTTCTCACCACTTTTCCCTTTATGTTCGCCGGCTTAATCCTGCCGATTTTAACGGCCGCTTGGTTAGAAAAAAAACCGGACTACTTTAATCATGTCCTACAAAAATCTCTTGATTTTATGATCATGATAGCTATCCCTCTGGCTGTTGGCACTCAATTTCTGGGCCAACCGGTAATGCTATTTATCGCCGGACGCGATTTTGCTCCCGCCGGACAAATTTTACAGGTTTTAATTTTTTCTGTTGTGGCAATTTTTTTCGGAACTATGTTTTCTCATGCCGTTATTGCTTTAGACCAACAAAAGAAAATGATTATCCCTTATATCTTTACAGGCTTAAGCGCCCTCGCCGCTTATTTAATTTTTATTCCTCAATTTTCTTATTTCGGCGCGGCCGGAGTAACTATTTACAGCGAAATTGCCATAGCAATTTTTTCTACGCTATGCGTATTTAAATATAGTAAGTTTCGACCAAACTTTAAAATGTTCTTCCGTTCTATCGCCGCTAGCTTAATTATGGGGATTTTCCTGTACTTTTCTGCCAATACCTGGCAAACTACTTATCTATACTTAATTTTGCTTATCATTATATCTTCATTAATATACTTTATCGCCCTATACTTTCTGGGCGGAATCAAGAAATCTGACTTATCAATAATATTTAAATCAAAAACTGGTGGTGGTCAGGCCTACGGTGGTACTAACTTATAACTATGTTAAAAAAAATTAAAAAAAACACTAGTCCCTTAAACGTTGAGCCAATAATAATCAGCGAGACAGACGATTATTTGGTTATTAATAAACCAGCCGGTTTAGCCGTCCATGGCGGCGGTAATTTAAAAGAAGCGACTCTGGCCGACTGGTTAGTTTTCTCTTACCCAAAAATTAAAACTGTCGGAGACGACCAAACTCGTCCCGGTTTAGTGCATCGTTTAGATAAGGATGTCAGCGGACTAATGGTTGTCGCTAAAACGACGGCCAGCTTTGATGCTCTTAAAAGTCAATTTAAAGATCGTGAAGTTAATAAAGAATATACCGCCCTGGTACACGGTCAAATAGTTAAAGACGAGGATATTATTGACTTTCCCATTGTCCGTTCACAAGCCGGTTATAAAATGGCGGCCGTACCGGCTGGAGCAGAAGATTTATTAACTAAATCAAAGCCACAAGGACGTGACCAAGGGAATATATCTAGCTGGTTTAAGTCACGCACCGCTTTAACTGAGTTTGATGTCATTCAACGTTTCGTAAATTACACGCTCCTACACATCAAAATAAAAACCGGACGAACTCATCAAATCCGTGTTCATTTTTTTGCATATGGACATCCCCTAGTCGGTGATGATTTATACCAAAATAAAAAATCCAAAATTAAAAATAAGAAATTACAACTGGGACGAGTCTTCTTGGTAGCAGACCATTTAAATTTTCGAGATTTACAAGGAAAAATTCAAAAATTTAAAATAGACTTGCCGGCTGAGTTACAGAGCTTCCTCCCTCGTCACTAAAAAATGAAAAGTTGAGAAACCCCTTTGACACTACTTAAGATTTTTACTATAATAAAGAAATATTTAATAATCATGGTGCCATAGCACCACTTAAAAAATAATTTTAAAAACTATGAAAAAAATCGTACATTCCGTTTTCGGCCGCGACAATTTCGTGCGCATTACTTTGCCGATTTTATTGGTCGTCGTGTTAGCGATTATTGGCTGGTCTTCTTTTCGTCCAGCTAATACAAATTTGAGTGAAGATCAAGCTAAAACTAAAGCCGAGACTTTCATAAACAATAATTTAATGCAAGCCGGCAGTAAAGCAACCATTAAAGATATTACAGAAGCTTACGGTTTATACAAATTGAACATAGATATTACCACCAGCGTTGTGGAGTCTTATATGTCTAAAGACGGGAAATTATTCTTTCCTCAAGCTTTAGATATTGATCAGTTGAGCGGTGAACAAGGTAGCGCCGCTGGCAGTGCTACTGCCCCGGCCGCTACAGTTAGCACTAAGAACGACAAACCAGTCGTTGAACTTTTTGTGATGTCTTATTGCCCATATGGAACCCAGATTGAAAAAGGTATTTTACCGGTTATTAAGGCTTTAGGCGATAAAATAGATTTTCAACTTAAATTCGTTAACTATGCTATGCATGGTGAAAAAGAATTACAAGAAAATCTTGCCCAGTACTGTATTCAGAAAGAACAAAATTCTAAATTCCAAGATTACTTAAATTGTTTCTTGGCCTCAGAAGATTCTGCTTCTTGTCTCAGTTCTACTGGTGTTAACAAGAGTAAACTGGACTCTTGCGTTTCAATCACTGATAAACAATACAAAATCACCGAAAACTTTAAAAATAATGTAGAGTTCCAGGGTACTTACCCGAGCTTTAACGTAGAAAAAGCCGATAACGTTAAATATAGTGTAGCTGGTTCTCCCACCTTAATCATTAATGGTGAAGAAATTTCCAGTAATCGTGATGCTGCTTCCCTATTAACAACAATCTGCAGTGGCTTTAATAATAGCCCAGCAGAATGTAGTACAACTTTATCATCCGCTTCTCCTGCCCCTGGTTTTGGGACAGGAACTACGGCTTCCGGAACTGGAACCGCTGAGTGTCAATAAAAATAAAGTAAAGCTAAAAGACGGACCGATTGGTCCGTCTTTTTTTATTCCGAGAAACTAAATTCGTATAGCAATATTTTTACTTAGCAGCCACTCGTCCGCGATATTTTTCCGCTTTTAAAATACGCTGAACTGCAATACTGTAAGCGGCCTGACGTAAAGTTATAGAACCTGACCGCTCCTTATACTTATCATAGACTCGCCCCCAATTAACAATCATCTTTTTATGTAAAAGATTTTTTAGATAATCTTCAGCTAAAATTTGTCCGGTTCTATTCTGAGCCCATTCAAAATAACTAACGATAACTCCACCGGAGTTCGCCAAGATATCAGGAACGACCACTATTTTTTTATTGAATAAAATCTTATCAGCTTCATAAACAATAGGACCATTAGCCAATTCTACAATCACTTTAGCTTTAATATTGTCAGCATTCTCAACTGTAATCTGGTTTTCCAGGGCCGCTAAAACTAGAATATCAGTCTCTAATTCTAGTAATTCAGCGTTAGTAATGGCCCGACCGGCGGAGTATTCATTAACAGCCTTACCACTATTTTTAAAGGTAACCAAAGCAGCCACATCCAGGCCAGCTTCATTATAAATTCCGCCACGACTATCAGAAACAGCAATAACTTTATAACCGTCAGCGGCTAATTTTTCTGTCATAAACAAACCGGCATTCCCGAAACCTTGCACAACAATCTTAACCTCTTTTTTATCCTGCAAAATTTCTTTAATAGCTTCCTTAGTGACTAAATATCCACCAGCCGCCGTGGCATCACTGCGTAAAGCAATTCCTCCTAACTCTAAAGGCTTGCCAGTAATCATGCCGGGCTCATGATGTCCTACCTTCTTCTCAAACTCATCCAGTATCCAAGACATAATCCGACCATTAGTATAAACGTCGGGAGCTGGTACATCTTTATCTTGACCAAGTTCTTGATAAAAAGCATCAGCATAGGCACGACTTACCGCTTCTAGTTCTTTATCATCAGCCTCTTTAGGATTAAATTTAACGCCACCCTTAGCGCCACCATAGGGAATATCAGCTAGAGAATTTTTCAACACCATCCAGAAGGCTAAAGACTGTACCTCGTCTTCACTCACATCGGGATGAAAACGAATACCACCCTTACCCGGCCCGAGGGCACGATTATATAGAATTCTCCAAGCGGGATATTTTTTATCGCCAATAGCTAATTCAGAATAATTAACTTTTACCGGCTCTCGCAGGAGAGCTATTTCCTCCTCTTTAATATTATCTAATTTAGCCACATCCTCTAAACGCTTAAGATTGTCTGCGAAGATATTCATATATATTAATATAATAAGCAAAAAACTAACACCTTTAGCATTGGTTTAAATTGCTTTTTATTTATTGAGATAAGACATTATTTCTCTCTGTAAGGTTGCTTTATCACGTAAACCAATAAATTCTCCGATTACCTGACCATCCTTAAATAATTTCATATTTGGGATGCTCATAATCTGATACTCTACAGCTAAATCACGATTAGCTCCGTCTTCCGTATTTAATTTAGTGATTTTAACTTGACTGGCCATCTCTTCCGCCAGCTCATCAAGCACCGGAGCCATTATACGGCAAGGACCACACCAAGGAGCCCAAAAATCTACCAACACCGGTTCTTTGCTTTGTAAGACTTCAGCCGCGAAATTGTCTTTGTTGACATCTAAAGCTTTAGACATAAATTTTTTATTAATTATTAAACTGCTTATTTAACTTTTATAATTTCTTTAAATATTTTTTCCATTTTATTCTTATCCTTCCCGTCAGTATTCATCAAACAATTATCCAGTTCCGCTCCTACCAATTTCTCCATTAAAGAAGACAGGGCGGATCGCGCCGCTTTTAACTGGGTTAACAGGGCAAAACAGTCTCGCTGCTCACTCGTCAACATTTTTTTAGCTCCCGTTAATTGACCAATAACATTATTGATACGTTGTTCTAAAGTTTTCATATTTCTATTATACAGTACACCCCTATGGGGTGTCAAGGGCTAACAAATTTTATGACAAATACTCTTTAACCGGAGCCTTTTTGCTAGACGCGGTTAATGACCCCTTCCCCTGTAAGCAGCTATCACATTTACCACAAGGAGCGGCTGAGTGATCGCCAAAATAACGTAAAATGTATTGCTGTCGACAGCCGGTATGGTAAACGTAATTCTCCATCTCATCCAATTTTTCATAAGCGCGCGCCGCCTTATTTTTAAGTTCTTCAAAATTTAAATTTAGATCCTCTGCTTTAACCTGTTTCAAAATTTTAATTTCCGTACCGCGGAAAGGCGGATGATAATCTACTAAATCTTGTTCTGCTAATTTTTTTACGGCCCGCAGCAAGGCCTCTTTTTTAAAATGTAATACTACTGCCACTTCTTCCGGACTAAAATCCCAACCGGCAATTAATTCTGAAGCATATTTTATGCCCAAAGCTGTCGCGATTTCCCGCTGACTTTTAGCGCGAGGACTAATAGCTGCCAAAACTTCAGTCCAAGGCTTTTTAGCTTTTAAATAAGAGTTAGAAGTTTTTTCATTAGGCCGTGAAATATAACCCTCTCTTTCTAAAATTTTTAAAGCCGTTCCAATCGCCATTTCCGGGACAGAGTCCGATAAACTTTGTCCAATCTCAGCATAAGTTATAATAACAGAGGCCTTAGGGTCTACTTCCGCTTCTACCCGATTCTGTAAAAAATCATAAATTTCAATAATTATTTTGGGATCAGGATTATCTCCTTTAATAAAAAATTCTCGTAAATAACGATCCTGTTGATGATAAAATAATAAACAAAAACTATCCTGTCCGTCACGGCCAGCTCGTCCCGCTTCCTGATAGTAAGCTTCTATTGTGCCCGGTAAATCATGATGAATAACAAAACGAATATCCCTTTTATTAATTCCCAGGCCAAAAGCATTAGTCGCCACTACTACTTGAGCGGCGCCACTCATGAATTGTCCCTGAACCCAGTCACGGCTGGAAGCATCTAGGCCGGCGTGGTAAGCTACCGCCTTCACTCCGTTGTCCATCAAAGCTTCTAGAATTTCATCAGCTTTAGACCTAGTTCCTACATAAATAATACCATTTCCCAAATCCTTATTCTCAGTCAATAAATTCACAATCGTCGAAACCTTCTGACCATTACCGGTTGGGGTCACTGCAAAATGTAAATTAGGACGAGAAAAACCAGTTATCACTAATTCCGAATCTTGCAAACCTAATTGTTTTACAATATCATCACGCACTTCCGGTGTCGCCGTGGCCGTCAAAGCCACGACCGTAGGCGAACCGCTAAACTTTATAGCACTTTTTAAGCGAACATAGCTAGGGCGAAAATCATGTCCCCACTGACTGATACAATGCGCTTCATCAATCGCGAATAAAGAAACTTTAATTTTTTTTAACTCAGTCAAAAAAATGTGATTATAAAAACGTTCCGGAGCGATATAAACTATTTTATAAGCGCCGTTTCGTAGAGCCTCTAAACGCCGATCAGTCTCCTGTAAAGAAATAGAAGAATTAATAAAAGTTGCCGGAATACCAACCCTCTCTAAAGAATCAACTTGATCTTTCATTAAAGCAATTAAAGGAGAAATAACAATAGTAATGCCCTCTAAAATTAAGGCTGGCAACTGAAAAATTAAAGACTTACCACCTCCGGTCGGTAAGACTACCACCGTGTCACGACCGCTCAAAATACTATCAATAGCCGCCTCTTGTCCGGGCAAAAAAGATTCATAAGCAAAATGAATCTTTAGCAGTTCTTTTAATTGTTGTTTTTGTTTGGCTATCATGGAGTCGTAAAGTCTACGATAATTTATTAAAACTATTAATTACACTTACTGACGTCGTTTAAAAATTTCCCAAGTGTTCTGGAATAAAAAGGCGATAGTCATTGGGCCAATACCACCCGGCACCGGCGTGAGAAAAGAGGCAATATCTTTAGCTTCCTTAGTATCAACATCACCTAAAATTTTATCGCCGACTTTAGTAATACCAATATCAATAATTACCACATCCTTTTTTAACATTTCTTTTTTTATCTTACCCGGTTCGCCTAAAGCACTCACTATTAAATCTGCTTGCTCCGGATTCTTTTGCAAACTGACAATCATTTCTTCTTGTTCCAGAAATTTTTTAACACTCTGGCCAAAAACCTCGGAATTATACAGGACGCAAACACTTTTACCGGCCGGCATAAAATTAATATCATCCAAACACGCTTTAATGGCTGCCAAAACCGGTGATACAATATAATCGGGATGATGAGGATGAAAACCATCCACATCTTTATCCGGTTGAATAGCTTGAATTATTTTATCGGTATTGAATTGTTTCGGCAGAGGCAGTTGAACTAAAATGCCATCGATCAATTCATCTTTATTTAAAAAATCAATGACAGACAACAATTCTGCCTCTGGAGTGTCAGCTGCCATTTTATATAAATGAGTATCAATACCCACCTTCTTGCCTTCCTGTTCTTTTTTACTGACATAAAGCTGAGAATCCGAACGATCGCCAACTAAAATAATAGCCAAGTTGGGTCTTGGTCCTTTTGACTTTTCAATTTCCGCCGCAATTTTTTTCTTAATTTTTTCGGCAATAGCTTGTCCGTCTATTTTTTGCATCATATTATTTAGTAGGTATCGGGAAACGTTCACAAAGTTCCTTAACTTTTATTTTTAATTCCAATAATTTTTCTTCATCGCCGGCATTCATTAGAGCTATGTCCATATAATCGGCGATTAATTTCATTTCCGTCTCTTTCATGCCGCGAGTAGTAACAGCCGGGGTTCCTAAACGCAAACCAGAAGGATTCATCGGCGGATTAGGGTCATTAGGAATAGTAGAGCGTGAAGTAGAAATACCAATTTTTTCTAAAATCTTTTCCGCTTCTTTACCGACTAAATTTTTAGAAGCTAAATTTACAACCATCATATGATTATCAGTTCCCCCGGAAACAATCTGATAACCGCGTGTCATAAATTCCTGAGCTAAGGTACGAGCGTTGCTAATAATTTGTCTGGCATAATCTTTAAATTCCGGACGAAGAGCTTCGCCAAAGGCCACGGCCTTAGCGGCGGTAATATGATCATGCGGACCACCTTGCATACCGGGAAAAACAGCGCGATCAACCTGCTTAGCAAACTTTTCCTTACACATTATTATTGCGCCACGCGGTCCCCGTAAAGTTTTATGAGTGGTGGTAGAAACTACATCAAAAATTGGTACAGGATTTTTTATTTCTCCGGCAGCAATCAAGCCAGCAATATGTGCAATGTCAGCAAAAGTATAAGCCCCTATCTCGTCAGCAATGGCTTGAAATTTTTCCCAATCAATCTCACGAGAATAGGCACTAAAGCCGGCGACGATCATTTTTGGTTTCTCGGCTAAAGCAATACGACGCACTTCTTCCATATCTATCAAACCACTTTTTTCATTCACGCCATACTGCACAAAATTATAAAGACGACCGGAGAAATTAACGCTATGTCCGTGTGAAAGATGACCGCCATGGTCAAGTTTTAAACCCAAAACTTTATCGCCTGGTTCCAAAAAAGCCATATAAACAGCGGCGTTGGCCGGTGATCCGGATAAAGGTTGCACATTTACATGTTCCGCCTGAAATAATTGTTTAGCTCGCTCTATTGCCAAAGTTTCTATATCATCAATATTACAATTACCGCCATAATAACGCTTACCGGCGTAACCTTCGCTATATTTATTGGTTAAAACCGTGGCCATCGCCTCTAAAACAGCCGGCGAAACATAGTTCTCTGAAGCAATAAGTTCTATTTCCTCATTTTGCCGTTTTTCTTCCTTCTGAACTATTTCCCAAACAGCCGTATCATTTTGTAAATTATTATATTTCATATCGTTAATCTTAAGTGAGTGATAATCTTTTGTCAAAAATAATTTTAAATAAAATTTTATTTAAATTTTCTAAATAAAGGTCCGTACATATCATCTCTTATATCAATTCTTAACTCGTTTTTATTAACCTTATTACAATAACTAACTGGCGCGCCGCTAATAACGGCGACTGGCTGTCGTTCTGCTCCTTCACCCATTAATAATACCGCTGCTGTGGCTAAACTATCAGCCATATCCACGCTGGAAAAATGAAAAGGTCTTCCAAAAATATCTTCTTCCTGACGATAATCTTTTAGACCATGAAAACCGGCATAACCAAGAGCCACGCCGGTAATCCCAGAGCGTAAAGGCATTACTCGACTATCAGTGATAATCACTCCTAAATTTTTAAGAGAAAATTTGCGACGAAAATGATTACGAATCTTAGCCGCCGATAAAAAGCTGTCTTTTGGCAAAAGGATTAAATCGCCATTAGCATTACTCTCGTCAACCCCAGCGTTAGCCATCACTATTCCCTCTTTAATAGTTAAGTAAACATATTTTGTTTCCATTTGAAATTCACTCTCGCTATTAATGATTTCTCTTTTCTGTTTATCACTAACATTCTTCACTACCCTGTTTTCCGCTAAAGCTACAATTTTAGAAGTCACCACTAAAATATCACCTTCGGCCAGGCACAAAAAATATTTTTCCAAAAAAAATAATAAATTTTCTCCCGGTTTAAATATCCTGGTTTTGCTGGCTTTTATTTTCATAAGATAAAAGATGAATCCCTAAATAAGATAAGGGGGTATAGACAAAGCCCATCCCCACTTTATATAACCACCAAGGCAAACCCATTAAAATTATAGTTTTTAAGGGATACACTCCAATAAAAGCGACCAACATAAATATTCCCGTATCTAAAAATTGCGACCACAGGTTAGATAAGTTTGATTGTAGCCAAAAAGCTTTATCATTTAATTTCTTCTTAAACCAAAAGAAAGCCAATACGTCCTGATATTCACCAATAACATAAGCTAAAAGAGAGGCTAAGGACATCCGCAGAGAAACGCTAAAGATTGTATTGTATGAATCTTTAAAAGCTAAACCACCCTGAGACCAGGGGGCGCTCAAAGAAATAAGAGAATATAACATAAATACCGCGACACTGATAAATCCAGCCATCACAAAATTCTTAGCCATACGACGGCCATAAACTTGACCAATAACATCCGTAGTTAAGAAGACAAAAGGGAAAAAAATAATTGATACCGATAAATGTGTACCAAAAATAAAAGGCATGATTTTTAAGCCTAAGGTGTTAGCCGCAAATAAGGACGCTAAGTAGAGCGTAAGGGCGATAATAATCCTGAAATTTATTTTTTCTGTTGATATTGAACTTGGCATTGAAATGAAAACTAAATAATTAAAATTAAACAAACAAAAAACGCCCAAGAGGCGTTCCTAAACAACAAAAAATCGCCTCCAGCTTATGACATACTGTTGGTGGTCGGATTACAACCGGACCAAGTTTTAATATTTTTATTGATTAGCATGGTAATATTATACACTAAATCCCAGCAAAATACAAATTTTTATTGATTGCTCCGTCAAGCAATTTAAGTTATAATCACTATATAAGTTTAATAAATAATAAATAAATTAATTTAAAGAACATATGAAAAATAAAGGCCTAAAATTCCTCATATTAGCCGTTCTGATTTTGCTGCCCATATCCGCTCTTCGGGCCGCCGGTAATCATGCCGGGGCTAATATCTATGTGCCTGAGAGTGAGATTATCAGCGGTAATTTTTATGCCACCGGACAAGACATCACAGTTGACGGCAACATCGGCGGAGACTTAATAGTCGCCGGACAAAATATTAAAGTTAACGGAGATGTAGAGGGGGACATAATCGCTGTCGGACAAAGTATAACTATTGACGGTTTCATAGGCGGCAATGTTCGTGTCGTCGGAAACTCTTTAACTATTAATGGTTCTGTGGCGCGCAATGTTAATGCTTTTGGCACCAATGTTATATTAGGGCCAAACTCTAATATAGGCTGGGACGTTTATAGCGTCGGTTCTCTCGTAGAAGCTAGAGGAATAATTAACGGTAATTTAAACGGTTACGCCGCCCAGGCCTTAATAACCGGTACAGTTGAAAAAGATATTAATCTTAATCTGGGTGAAAGTGATGATGTTTCTTCTTTAACGATTAGCTCTACGGCCGTTATCAATGGAAATCTAAACTACACATCTAATAATACAGCCAATATTGCCACCGACGCCAAAATAAACGGTACTACCGAACAAAAATTTCCGAAAATACAAGAGAATAGTTGGCTAATGGCTTGGGCCTGGAAAACTCTATTTACGATGTTCTCTGCCTTCTTCATCGGTTTAGTATTAGTCTTTGGCTTAAAAAATATTACTGACGGTATCTTAAACGGAATGGAAAAAACTCCCGCCAAAAAAATTCTACCGGGATTGATCATTATGCTAATTACCCCACCGCTCGCTATTATTTTAATGTTGACTCTAATCGGTATTCCTCTGGCCGTAATACTCTTGGCGCTATGGATGATACTTTTATATGTAGCCAGAATTATTACCGCCCTCTGGATTGGAAAATTAATTGTCTCTAAAATAGATAAAAAAAGTTCATCTCTCATGTGGCCTCTAGTCATCGGCGTCTTAGTTCTTTTCTTATTAACATCTATTCCTATCTTGGGCGCATTCATTTGTTTAATCGCTGTCTGGCTCGGGCTAGGCGCTATCTACTCTTATGCTTACAATCAATACAAAAATATTTAAAGCCTACGACATCAGAGGTATTTATAACCAAGACTTTGATGATGAAATGGCTTATCTCTTAGGCCTCGCTTTTGTGGAACTGAGAAAAAACGATGCTGATTATCAGCCAGGGCAAGTTCTTCAAATCGCTGTGGGCTCTGATATGCGTTTATCCTCCCCTTCTCTTAAAGAGAACTTATTACGCGGTCTAACGGCAGCCGGGGCCGAGGCGGTTGATATTGGTTTAGTTGCTACCCCTACTTTCTACTTTGCTGTGAGTCGTTATAACTATCAAGGTGGTATTATGATTTCCGCCTCACATAATCCGAAAGAGTGGAACGGTTTCAAATTAGTACGTTCTAAGTCCGTACCGGTTAGCGGCGATAGTGGTATAGAGTTTCTCAAAGAAAAAATAATATCCGGGGAACTTAAAGTTGCTGAAAAAAGTGGCCAAGTTATAAAAAAAGAAGGAGTGCTGGAAGATGAAATAAATTATGCTTTAACCGCTACTAATACTTCCCAAACTAAAGCATTAAAAATAGTTGTTGATACCGCTAACAGCATGGGCATCGTCTACTTTCAAGCTCTCGCTAAAAAATTACCTCATACTTTTATTACTATTAATTCTGAGCTAGACGGCACTTTTCCGGTCCATGAAGCTGATCCCTTAAAAGAAGAAAACCTGGCACAACTGAGAGAGGAAATAATTAAACAAAAAGCTGATTTAGGCATCTCCACCGATGGCGATAGTGATCGTATTTTCTTTGTGGATAACAAAGGGATAACAATAGAACCGGCTTTACTACGTGGTTTACTCGCTCAAATCTTTCTTAAAGACAAACCGGGAGCTAAAATCGGTTATGATGTTCGACCAGGGAAAATTACTGTAGATATGATTGAAGCTGGCGGCGGTCTTCCCGTTCTTACTCGCGTCGGACATTCTTTAATTAAAGAACAAATGTTAAAAGAAGACATTTATTTTGCCGGCGAATCTTCCGGACATTTCTTCTTTAATGATCCTCAAGGCTGTTTTGAGTATCCACCCTTAATGATCTTAAAATTACTCAGTGTCTTTTCGGCAAATGAACTAGACCTCAACAGTTATACTAATCCCTATAAAAAATATTTTCATTCCGGAGAAATTAATCGTTCCGTTGTCAGTAAGGAGGCGGTGTTTGCCCAAGTTTTAGAAAAATATAAGGACGGCCAAATTAGCACCTTAGATGGCGTCTCGGTAAAATTTGCTGATTTCTGGTTCAATGTCCGTGGCTCCAATACCGAACCTTTAGTGCGCCTAAATCTGGAAGCCATCAGCCAAGAAGTTATGGAAAAACGGCGTGATGATGTTTTAGAACTACTAAAATAGGTTCAATTATTTCTACAAAAAAAGACCTCTATAAAGTTAGGGGTCTTTTTAAATTGATAATCTATTAAAACTTTATTTTCTGTCTACTTCAATCGTTCCCTGATTGACTAAAGCGGCTAAGGCGCCAACAGCGGCTAAAATAGGGGCAACCACTACGCCAATGACCGCTACCGTTACCGGAATTTCCATGAGAGTTTTTCCTTTTTCGTTCTTGATAATAATCCGACGAACATTACCTTCCTTAATAAGCTCTTTAACCTTCTTCAAAATCTCATGACTGGCAACTTTAAATTGTTCTTTGTTAGACGTTCCTTTTGATTTTGAACTAGACTTAGTTTTAGTCTTAGTACTTTTTACTTTAACCATATATTTATAATTAAATTATAGTTTATATTATAGCATACTCAAACCTAAAAAATACTTCAGACATCAATTTTACTTAGGCCATTTCATTTTATAAGCCTCCTTATTATATTGACGTAAAACTCGCTCGGTATTAAAAACTGGAGCATTAATAGCGATCGTAGAACGCATTAAATTTCGCCATTTCTGGGGACGCTGATAATAGAGTGGTAAAATTTCTTTCTCCAATAAATCATAAATATTATTTTTTCTAGTTGTCTTATTTTCTCGAATTATCCAACCTGTTTTTCCTTTAACATGTCCCTCCGGCCACCAACCATCAAAAGTACTTAACTGAGGAATACCGTTATGAGCCGCTTTCATACCACTAGTGCCGGAAGCTTCCAGGGGTGGGGTAGGGGTATTGAGCCAAAGATCAGCCCCACCGCTTAATAATTGAGCTTGATTTAAATCATAACCGGATAAAAAGATAACTTTTATCTTACCTCTCAATTTCTTCTTTATATCCCAGATAAATTTAATAAGTTTTCTCCCTTCCTCATCTTCCGGATGAGCCTTCCCTGCTAAAACAATTTGAATTTTTCCGGCTCGTCGTTGAACCTCTAACAATTTATAAAGATTGGCAAATAAAAGTTGTGGACGTTTATAAGAAGTGAAGCGACGCGCAAAAACAATGGTGAAAGTATTTATATCAAGGTTTTCACCTGTTTTTTTTCGCACCCATTCCGCTAATCTTTTTTTAGCCACTTGATGAGCCTGCCAAATTTCAGAGGAATTAATTGTCTCCACTTTAACCAAGTTCTGACAGTTACGACGCCAGGTCGGAATATATTTATCATACCGTTTTTGTAGTTCCGGGGTTGTCCAGAAAAAAGAATTTACTCCGTTAGTTATCGCCTTAATTTTATAGTCAGAAAACATTTTTTGCGTCACGCTCTGGTGCAAACAAGCAACGGCGTTAACATAAGCACTATTATATAAACCAAGTTGGGTAAAATTTATATTATTATCTTGATCGGGAAAGCCGGGTAAAGAAGGCCAATCCGGCTGATATTTTAATAAAAAATCTTCAGAAAAAACATCTTGTGTAGAGCGCAAAGGAGAGTGAACAGTAAAAACACAAAGAGAGCGGACTTCTTTCAGCTTAGCTGTCATAGTTTTTTTAGAAGACTCTAACAGCAATTCTATGGTTGCCAAACTACCATGCCCTTCGTTAAGGTGATATTTTTTAATTTTCTTATATCCTAAAGCAGCTAACATTTTTACACCACCTCGACCTAAAACTATTTCTTGCTTAAGTCGATATTCTCGATTAGAGGCGTATAAATAATCCGTAAGCCGACGATTAGCCCGGCTATTACCGGGAAGATTAGTATCTAAAAAATAAACCGGTCTGACGAACTGATTGCCGACCGCTCCTTTGACAAGAAAACGCCAAGCACCAACTGTAACTTTTTCTCGACCAATCATTACCGTCACCTCTTGCTTCATTTTTTCTAGAAGCGCTAAAGGAAAACTTTTCTCTGCCCGTGCAATCTGATCACCCTCGGAACTAATTGTCTGTTTAAAATAACCGCGACGATTAAGTAAGGTCATGCCAACTAAAGGAAAATTATTGTCAGCGGCCGAACGCATAATATCACCCGCTAAAACACCCAAACCGCCGGCATAAGTCGGTAGATTGTTAGATACAGCTATCTCTAGACTGAAATAAGCAACAATTTCATTATTTTCTTTAATTTGAGTTTGAGACATAATCTTAAAAATTAACTTAAATTATTATAGCACATCAAGTATAATATAATAAAAAGAGGTTAATTTAATTAACCTCTGTTGACCTCGTTTTTAAATAGGTTTTGTTTTCTGTATTGTGCCACAATTTTACTATATTACTACGATGTAAATACAGAACTAAGACTAATACCAACACCGAAAAAATAGTAATATATAAATTATCTCCCCAAGCACAAGATCTCCCCTTAAGTCCTTGGGAAACTAGTATTGCTGTTGCAGCATACAGAGAACCAAGCGACACATACTTAGTAAAGTAATAAATAATAACAAATACTAATATGGCTATTACGGCAGCAAGAGGGTTAAGAACTAAAAATATTCCCCCACCGGTAGCAATAGCTTTCCCGCCTTTAAACCCCAAAAATACTGAATAGGCGTGTCCGATAATAACAGCTAAACTAATTATAGCCACCTGCCACAATGGTAAAGATAAAATATTCCAACTAACTATTACAAGAATAGCACCTTTAAAAGCATCCAGCAGTAAAGTCAATAAACCCAACTTCCAGCCCAAAGCTCTTAAGGTGTTGGTAGCACCAAAATTGCCGCTACCAACATTTTTCAAATCAATATCATGAGCTTTAGCTATGATATTGCTTGAAGAAACAGAGCCTAATAAATAGGCCGATAACAATAAACAAATAAATAGAAACATGATTTTTTCTCCCGATTTAATTTACTTTTTTTGAATTTTTATGAGCGCGATAGTGAACATAAACTATCGTCCCAAATATTATTGTTAGCCAAAAATAATCCCAGAACCCCCAATTTAACCAAGATTGGTATTGTGCTATAACATTTTTAATGAACAACGTGGACTCCGTTTTAAATACCCCGAACGTAATCTTCGCACCCGTCAATATAAATGGCTTTGCATTTGCATTCAATAAGTTTTTTATTGGTATTCCAAAAAATCTCATCACCACAATGAGTGCATTTGTAGTAAGTTTCTTCTTTGGTTTTGTTGGCGATTTCCTTTGACATATAATTAAGCAGTTTTTTTATCCTCAAGGAGCCATTCCCATAATGGTCTAAAGTATATGGTCATGCCATCTTTTTCTACTGCACGTTTTTCATCCCATGTCAGAACCGTAAGTTTTTTCACTTTCAATTCACCGCCTGCCTCTATTAAGGCCTTTACCTCTCTTTGTTCGACGTCAGAATTTATTGACTCATAGCAGACTTGTATAAGTTCAGTGACATCTATCCCATTTTTGACAACAAAATCAATCTCACGATCGTTGCGAGTCTTGTAATAGAATAAATCCCTGTTCGGTTTGACTCCACGCTTCACCAATTCGGTAAAAACAAGGTTCTCCATGAGCTTTCCTTTGTCGGGAGAATGCTGAATTGCTTTTGCAGTTATAAAACCATTGTCGACTGCATACACTTTTCGGGGAGACTTAATCCGTTGTATGGATTTTGGCGAATATCGAAGTAGAGAAAATATAAGATATGCTTCTTCCAGATATTTTATATATTTCTCTATAGTAGACGCACTCTTTAAATTTAGAATTTCAAGAATTTTCCGTATCGTATACAAATTTGCAAAGTTGTTTATTAAATGTCCTCCTAAGTTTGCTACTTGAGTTGAAAATTTAACCCTGTGCCTTTTAACCACGTCTTTGAAAACCAGAGAGTCAAATAACACATCAAGATAGTCCTTGGGATCAACGTTATGGACCGCAACCTCAGGAAATCCACCATTAATAAGATAGTTTTCCATGAGGTTTAAAAGCTCGCCACGCTGTTGCGGTAGTGCACTATATTCCTCGCTTATTTGAAATTTCTTTGCGCGGAGAAATTCACTAAAATCAAACGGCAGTATTTCTATGGGCATATGTCTGCCGGTCAAATGCGTAGCAAGTTCTTTTGAAAGCAGATGGGCATTCGATCCTGTAAGCACAAGATTGTATCCCTCCCGGTGCAGACGATTAACAAACAACTCCCATCCGGGGAGGTTTTGTATTTCATCAAACAAAACAGTCTTAACTTGGCCATATGCGGCGTGCAGTTCTTTCATCAGTTCATCAGTGGCTATTCCGCCCGCACTCGATAATACTTCATCATCAAAATTGAAGTACATGAACGGCCGATCCTTCAAGAGCATAAAAGAAAAGACGGATTTCCCAGCACGTCGGGGCCCAAGAATTACTTTTATCAAATTCGAATCCAGCCATTTTTTAGCAAATGGCTCCTTGGCTCGGCCTATGTACGAAAGAGTAAGAAGTTGCTCTTTCTGCAGTTTTTGGTTAGAAACTATGTCTTTAAGCATATTATTTTACTTGTATTGGACAGAATAAGTTGTTTTTGTCCACTACAAGTAGTATAATGGACAGGAACGGGAAAGTCAACAATAATTAGCACTTATGGACGATTAAGAAACCCTAATAGAATACAAGGATAAATATCAGCTCAAATGGAGGAAATTTTTATGGACAAATTAGCCTATCCAAACCATCATTCCTTCACCGATCATCAGAGGCTTAATGCAGGCCGAGGACATGGTCTTTACCAAGAAATACAAAAATCCCAACAAATTAATTAAGCTTTGGATTAGAATTGAAGTCAATCAACCGAACTTGGTTATATTAGATACCGTTTGGGGTGCCTATCGGGAATTAGCGCGCTCAACCGCCGCCAGAATTGCGGCGGTCTCGCTTGTCCAGGGTTGGCGTCCGATATGCCACCCGGCATATCGTCCGACGCTCTCCTTTTCGCTATTTCTTCCGAAATAGCTCAAGACTCGCTGCCAACCTGTCCGATTCCCCGCGACTACGTCGCTATAATAAAAATAATCCAGAAAATTCTGGATTATTTTTATTATGGGTGCCTATCGGGAATCGGACCCGAAATAACAGGACCACAACCTGCTGTGTTACCACTACACCATAGGCACCATTTGTTTCTTTTGAAACGTACGCCCGGAAGGAATCGAACCTTCGTCTAGAGCTTAGAAGGCTCTCGTTCTATCCGTTGAACTACGGGCGCAAAAAAATTAGAGAACCAGCCCTAATCACCGTTTTATATTAAAATAAATATTAAATCCTGTCAACATAAAATTAAAGCTCTCTTTGTCTTAATGCTTCAAAGGCAATAACGGCTGCCGCCACTGAAACATTTAAAGAATCTAAACCAGATATCATCGGTATTTTTATTAACTTATCAGCAGATTTTAACCAATCATCACTTAAACCATCAGCCTCTGAACCTAAAACTATAGCCGCCCCTAAACACCAGTTTACCGCCGTATAATTTTGTTTAGCGCTAGTAGCGGCGGCAAAACTTTTAATCTTATTCTTTTTTAACCAAGCAGCAGTATCCTTAAGTGAAGAACTAACAACCAACTCAGAAAAAACATAGCCCTCGCTAGCGCGAATAACATTAGGATTATAAATATCAGTTTGATTATCATTAATTATAACAGCTGTCGCCCCTACAGCATAAGCTGTTCGCAAAATAGCTCCTAGATTGCCAGGTTTTTCTACTTTTTCTAAAACAATAATCAAAGGATTCTTGTCCAACTTAATATCATCTAGATTTAAACTAGGCCGTAATGCTAAAGCTAAGAAACCGTCCGGATTTTCTTTATAAGAAATTTTGCTAAAAATAGCTTCTGTCACTTCTATTATATTTTCTTCCGGCACGCTAAAAACTCGCTTAGGATCAGCGTCATTCAAAGACGGACAATAAAATAAAGTAGTGACAGTAGTTCCAGATTTAAGAGCTAAGGCTATCTCTCTAATTCCGTCTATCACAATTAAACCTTGTCTTTTTCTTTCCCCAGCTTTTTTTAGACGAACCGTATTGTTAATAATAGGGTTAGCCGTACTATTTATTTTCTTCATACTCTTAACAATGTGTTTAGGTTGGACAAAAACTGTAATGAAATTATAATATAAAAGCTGACAAAAGGCTAATGATAATGATATAATAAAAACATGCCTATCCCCCAACTAAAACGTCGTTCTTCCGACTCTTGGCGTAACTACCGAGTATCTCGTGGTATAAAAACGACTAAAAACAAAAATAGCAAATTTCCGGTAAAAAAATTAATTTTTCTATTATTAGGTATTGGTGTGGCGGGAATAGTAATATTGTCTGTTTATGCGACCTGGATTTCTCGTGATTTACCTAACCCAAACCAATTACTTAATAGAGAAATAGCACAAAGCACTAAAATTTATGACCGCACCGGCGAACATGTTCTCTATGAAATAAGTGGCGATGAAAAAAGAACTTTAGTGGAGCTTAAAGATATTCCTGATTGGGTAAAAAAAGCAACTATCGCCATTGAAGATAAAAATTTTTATAATCATGGCGCCTTCAGTGTCTGGTCAATGTTTCGCACCGCCATTACTAACGTCATTTTTAATCGCAGTGCCGGCGGTTCTACTTTAACTCAGCAATTTATAAAAAATGCTGTTTTAACTCCAGAAAAAACTATTCCCCGAAAAATTAAAGAACTGGTATTGTCCTATCGTTTAGAGCAAAAGTTTTCTAAAGATGAAATTTTACAGATGTACTTAAACGAAATCCCTTATGGTTCTAATGCTTATGGAATAGAAGCGGCTAGTCAAAAATATTTTGGCAAGAGTGTTAAAGACGTCTCCTTGGCGGAAGCGGCAGTTTTGGGTGCCATTGTTCAAACTCCTACCCGTTACTCTCCCTACGGACCAAATAAAGACCTTCTCCTTGGTCGTAAGGACTATGTCTTAGACCTAATGGAAGCTCAAGGTTATATTTCAGAGCAAGAGCGCGATGATGCTAAGAAAGAAGAGATAGAATTTAACGGTCCAGAGACAAATATCACTGCCCCTCATTTTGTCATGTATATAAAAAGTATTCTAACGGAAAAATACGGAGAAAAGATGGTGGAGCAGGAGGGTTTAAAAATTTACACAACTCTAGATCTATATAAACAGGAGGCGGCCGAAGAAGCTATCACTAAGATTACTGAAAATTATCCAGAAAAATATAACGCCAATAATGCCGCTCTGGTCGCTATTGATCCTAAAACTGGACAGATTTTATCTATGGTTGGATCGCGTGATTATTTTGACGATTCTATTGACGGTCAAGTTAATGTCGCCACACGATCACGTCAACCGGGCTCCTCTATGAAGCCGTTAGTTTATACTGCCCTCTTTGAAAAAGGTTATACTCCCGACACTCTTCTCTACGACGTTAATACCAATTTCTCTACCAATCCTAACGAGCCTTATTCTCCAAAAAATTATGATCTAAAAGAAAGGGGTCCGGTTAGTATTCGCCAAGCTCTAGCCGGCTCGCTTAACATTCCGGCCGTCAAAGCTATTTATCTGGCTAATATTAATAACGTTATTGATTTAGCAGAAAATCTTGGTTATTCCACTTTATATCCACGGAGTAATTTCGGTCTGTCTTTTGTCTTGGGCGGAGCGGAGGTAAAACTATTAGAACATGTTAATGCTTATAGTGCCTTTGCTCGTGACGGAGAAATTAATTCAATTGTTGGAATTCTAAAAATTGAAGATAAAAACGGAAAAGTAATTGAAGAATATAAAGCCTCCTCAAAAAAAGCTTTAGATTCTCAGGCTGTCAGAATGGTTAACAGTATTCTAATAGATAACAACGCTCGCGCTTATGTCTTTGGAACTAACAATTATTTAAATTTAGGTGATCGTCAGGTCGGAGCTAAAACAGGAACCACTAATGACTACCACGATGCCTGGACTATCGGTTATACTCCATCTCTAGTGGCTGGCGTCTGGGTCGGTAACAGTAATAACGACGCTATGAAGGGTCATCCGGATGGCAGTGTAGTGGCAGCTCCAATCTGGCATGAGTTCATGAGTAAAGTGTTAGGCAATACACCAAAAGAAACTTTTAAAGCTCCCGACGACTACACAAGGGGAAAGGCTATTTTAGATGGACAAATTCCTACTCAATCAATCAAAATAGATGTCAGTACAGGAGAACCGGCCAACGACAATACTCCGCCAGAATTAATAAACGAAGTAAATATACCGGAATATCATAATATTTTATATTATGTAAATAAAGATAATCCAACCGGAGATGTTCCTAAAAATCCTGGCGACGATTCACAATTTGATTTATGGGAAAGTGCTATTCAAAACTGGGCAAAAGAAAATGCGAGCTCTTCCCCTTTTTATCAGTCTTCTAATAATTCAAATAACAACTCAGGAGACAACGGGCCAAAAATAAAAATAATTAGTCCAACTGCCAATCAAACTATTACTAGTCCAGAGTTGTTAGTAAAAACTGAGGCTATTGATAATCGTAAAATCAGCCGAAGTGAATATTATATTAATAATAATCTCTGGGAAACAAAATACGGTACTCTGGATGCCTTTAACAAAAGTATAAATTTCCTTAATAATGGTTATCATAGTTTAAAAGTATGGACTTGCGACGAAGAGGAAAATTGCGGTAGTACAACAGTGAATTTCAATCTCCTAATAAACAATAATCCCATCTCCACTCTTAAAAATTCCATAGTAATAAACAGTCCTAATAACGGGGTAAGTGCCAGTAAAATTGATTTCCCCTTGCGAGTGGAAATGTGGGTTGGCCGGCCAGAAAGAGTGGCAAAAATTAATCTTTTAGCTCTTAGTGATAAAACTGGCACAGTCCTTACTTTAAAAAATAAAGACACACAAATAAATAACAACTTAAACTTATTCTGGGAGGTCGCTCCACCACCAGGTTCATATTCTCTTTATGCTATCTTATCAGACTGGAATGGGGATATTATAAAAAGCGATGAAATAAAAGTTAATGTAAAATAAAAAAACCGTCTTTAATTTGACGGTTTTTTTAATGGTTTATATTTTAATTCTACTGTCTAATAGGCATTACTATATACAAATAATCTTCACTGTTTTCTGGCTTTAAAAGACAGGGGGTATCACTATTTAAAACAGAAATTTTTACACGCGGACCCTCAACATTATTTAAACCCTCAACTAGATAACGATAGTTAACAGTTATTTCATTCTCACTACCACTAATTTCTGCCGTCAGTTCCGTCCTACTCTCTCCACTTGAACCAGAGAAAGCGGTAACCGAAATTTTGTTTTTCAAAAAATGTAAAGTAACGTCGTTAATTCCGGTTTTAGAAAAAAGGGCCGCCGCTTTTACCGCTCTAATTAATTCGGAGCGTTCTGCTAAAATTTCTGTTTTACTTTGTGTAGGAATTATTTGTTTGTAATCAGGGTAATGACCGTTAATTAAACGTGATATTAAATCAACCGAATCAACTGTAAATAAAATTTGATTTTCACTTAAATAAATTTTTACTTCATCTGACTCATCATCCTCAACACTAAAATTATTTAAAATACGAAGAAGTTCTTGAGCGGTTTTAGCGGGAACAATAACCTTCAATTCTTCTGCTTCATTTTTTTTACTAAAATTTAATTTTTTTTCTGCTAAACGATAACTATCGGTAGCCGCCAAATTTAATTGATCTTTATAAAAAGAAAATAAAACACCACTTAACTCTGCTCTATTCTCACTAGTTGATACCGCAAAAATTACATTTTCTAAAGATTTTTTTAAGTCACTAGATTTACAGACGTAAGGATTGTCTTTAGAAATAACGGGGATAAGGGGAAACTCTTTTGCTGATTCACCTTTTATTTTTGTCTTATAGTTTCCAGACTCAACTAATAAATTATCCTTCTCTTCTATTAAATCTACTTTCTCGCCACCACTTAAAAGGTTAACGTATTCTGTTATTAATTTAGAATCAACAGTAAACTGCCCACCACTCTCTATTTTTCCCCTAAGTTTGTAACTTATCCCTATTTCTAAGTTAGTGCTTACAAGTTCAATATTACCATCCTCAGCCTTTATTAAAATATTATTAAGAATTGGCAGATTAATATTTTTGGATGTAGCATGTCCAACAATGTTTAATCCTTTTTTTAAATTTTCTTGTAAACTGATTAGATGCATACTAATTATTATATTAATTAATGTATTTGATTAATAATAGTAATAAGGGGGTGGATAAACTGTCGTATCTCTTATTTTTAAGCTTTTTGTTGGGATTTTTGTTGATTTATCGGTTGATAAATCACAGACTATTATGTTAACTTTTTGTGTGTTTGTGTTAATAAGTTTTTAGTCTTAGCACTTGTTCACAAAGTAACTTTATTTTTGAACAAGGAGTTAACAATTAAGTCACAGACTTATCAACAGAAATTTTAATAAACGGAACTGAAAAGCTGACGAATTGACCCTAGTTCTTGTTTTACTTTTTCATTACCCTGCTCTTTTATTTGGTGTTCTATTTTATTATAAGAGTGCATGGCGGTGGTATGGTCTCGTCCACCAAGTTCAGCCCCGATAGAGGGGTAAGATGATCCGATATCTTCTCTTATTAAGAAAATGGCTACTTGTCTCGGCCAAACCAACTCCTTTTTACGACTTTTTCCAATTAAATCTTTATAAGTTATATTATAGAATTTTGCGGTAGCCTCTATAATTTCCTTGGGGGTGAGAGATCGGGTTTGAATATTAGATACGTAATCACTTAGAATTTCTTTAACACTTTTTAAGGTAGGAGTTAAACCTTTAAATTGGTGAAAAACAATCACCTTATTGAGAGCCCCCTCTAATTCACGAATATTATTTTGAACATGTTCAGCTATATAGAGGAGTAACTCTTTGTCTAGGGGATAATTTTTTTCAACGGACTTTTTTTCTAAAATCGCGACCTTAGTTTCAATGTCCGGTTTTCCCACGTCAGCTACCATGCCTGATTCAAAACGAGAAATAAGACGATGCTCAATGGCGGGAATAGATTTTGGTGGACGATCAGAGGTTAGAACTATTTGTTTGTCGTTTTGTTGTAGTTCGTTAAAGGTGTGAAAAAACTCTTCTTGGGTTCCGTCCTTACCACCCATAAACTGAACATCATCAACCAAAAGGAGATCAACATTGCGATATAAATTTTTAAATTCTTTAGCTTTACCACTTTTTACGGCTTGGATGTAATTATTGGTGAATTTTTCACTAGTGGTATAGAGTATTTTATTGGTTTTTTTAGTTACCGCATTACCAATAGCTTGTAACAAATGAGTTTTACCCAGCCCGACGCCACCGTAGATAAAAAGAGGGTTGTAAGCTTTACCAAGATTATCCACTACAGCCTGACAAGCGGCGCTAGCTAGTTCGTTACCACGACCTATAATAAAATTTTCAAAAACATAACGTGGATTTAAACCATATTGATTAACCCCCGACCCACTTTCTTGGGTGTGGACGCTACTACCACTTTTTTCTAGTAAAACCTCTTCCTTAGCTTTCAATTCTGGTTTGTTAATAGCGTTTAAATTTAAACCAGCACCGTTATGCAGTTCAATTTTATATATAACTTCCTCAACCTTTTGTTGGGTTATACTCTCTAAAGCGCTTATTATATTTTTGTGATATTTTTCTTCTAGCCATTTTTTTACAAAGGCGTTAGGAACACAAACAATAAAACGATCATTCTCAAATGAAGATATAAAAGTGTCTTTAAACCAGGTAATGAAGTTAGCTCGAGATAAACTCACCTCGATTTCTCCCAAAACGGCCTGCCAGATTTGTTCATTAGTCATAGAATATTGTGAGAAAATTTATTAATCTAATTATATTAGATAAACAAGTTTACCACAAGCGTGAAGACTGTTCAAAGTATGTTGAAAATATGGGGATAAACTAAAACTAAGCTCCTTATTTATCAATTGACTCCGTCAAATAAAAGTGTTATCTTAAAGTAGATAATAAATTAAATATCATATATGCCGAAAAGGACATACCAACCAGATAAACACCGTGCTAAGAAAAAGCATGGTTTTATGAAACGGATGGAAACCAAAGACGGTCGTGAAGTATTACATCGTCGTCGCGCTAAAGGACGTAAAAAATTATCAAAATAGGATTTTGATTTTTTCATGTTAAAAAAAAGTAATCGTATAGGGCGTAATAAAGATTTTGACCGGGCCTTTAAGCTCGGCCAATCTTTTTATGATAAGATATTAGGGCTTAAGACGGTTGAAAATGGTCTAGCTGTTAGCAGACTGGGAATTCTGGTTAGTACTAAGGTAAGTAAGAGGGCGGTTGATAGAAACCTAATAAAACGCCAGATTAGGGCGATAGTTAAAAATGAATGGTCTAATTTGAAAGATGGGAAGGATTTAGTGATTATTACTCTACCCTTAATATTAGATAAAAGTTTTGAAGAGATTCAAAAGACCGTTCAGAAGGCTTTGAAGAAGCTTAATTTATATAAATAATTATGAACAATTTTTTATATAATGTTAGCCAATTTCCTCGCCGTATTGTCATATCTCTTATTAAGTTATATCAAAAAACTTTCTCCTTTGATCATGGACCGCTTCACCACTTCTATCCCCATGGATTTTGCCGTTTTTACCCTACTTGTTCGCAATATGGTATAGAGGCAATTGAGAAATATGGGATAGTAAAAGGTGGTATCATAACTATTTGGCGAGTTTTACGTTGTAATCCTTGGAATAAAGGAGGAAATGATCCTCTAAAATAAATATTTATATGGCAAATTTTTTTACAGCAGTCTTTTATCAACCAGTTTTAAATTTATTGGTATTTTTATATAATACCGTCTCTTTTCAGGACCTGGGAATAGCTATTGTTCTGATGACAGCGGTGATTAAGTTAGTTTTTTGGCCACTTGGTCGTTCTGCTATTAAATCACAGAAGGCTTTGCAGAATTTACAGCCAAAGATGGAAGCTTTAAAGAAACAATATGGAGATGATAAGGCTGGCTTGAGTAAAGCAACGATGGATTTATATAAGGATAATAATGTTAATCCCTTCTCTTCCTGTTTACCGTTACTTATTCAACTCCCCTTCTTATTTGCTGTTTATCGCGTTTTTGCTGATGGTTTACATAGTAAATTAGACCTAGTTTATCCTTTCTTAGCACGTCCGGATGTTATTAACACTGTGTCCATGGGCTTTCTGGACTTGTCTAAGCCTAATATTATCTTAGCTATTTTAGCCGGTTTAACTCAGTTTTGGCAGGGTAAAATGTTATCTACCGCTAAACCAGCAGTTGATACCCCTGGCTCTAAAGATGAGGGTATGGCAGCGATTATGAATAAGCAAATGCTATATTTCATGCCGGCTATCACTATCTTTATTGGTTGGTCTTTACCGGGCGGTTTAACTTTATATTGGTTTGTCTTAACTTTATTTACAGTAATTCAACAG